>TARA_B110000977_G_scaffold132456_1_pt1 | contig 55033 bp, 37 predicted proteins | sample TARA_B110000977 | Tara Oceans TARA_B110000977 (sample SAMEA4397798) | marine metagenome | biome: Polar Biome; feature: [SRF] surface water layer (ENVO:00010504); material: water (ENVO:00002006), including particulate matter (ENVO:01000060) such as... | depth 5 m | reverse complement strand
GGGGGGGGTAGTAGAGGGAGGGGTAGTAGTGGTAGCGCCAGTACCAGTACCACTACCAGTAGCTGCTACACCATCAGTACCACCCACTGTTCGCAATGGCGTCACCACTACGTGTTTCGTTTCCCTGTCCGTATCCTCGGTCATCGCCGCGAGGTGCGCCCGTACGAGCCTCTGCCAAACCCCTTTGCGGTAGTAAAACACGCGTAGCCTGTGCGTTTCCGTTTCCGTGCAGTAAAAGTGCGCGCGCAACAGCGGAACGCACAAATTCGCGATTAGGAAATAAATCCAGCGACGTAACAACTTGCAGCGCTTAATGTTCGCCGTAGCAGGGCCGGAGCGGGAAGGAGTGTATGATTGCTTCTTTTTACTCCCGTCTTTCTGAGAATTGCTTTTTCCAGACTCAATACTCGAGTAACTCTTCTCTTTAAACCCACCAGCCTCCCCAAACAGCCACGGGAACTCCTCTGTTGGAATGCCCCGCATCGCTTCGTGTAGGGTGCACTTTTCGAACCGCCGAAGCGCGACGACACGCATGATGAAGGATCTGATTTTTTGTCGTGACTTTTTTCCTCCCAGCATTTCCCGCGGCGCCACCCTCGTTACGACGGACCAGAGGAACGAACCCACACACTTGGGTCGGGTGAACGACGCGAGAAGCGACTTGTTTAGGGTTTGGTTTGATGACTCCTCGTTCGTGTCTGGGGTGGGTGTACCGGTTTTAGTCGGAGGGTTCGGTGACCGCGCTTCGGGTAACGATAATTCACCAGACACTACCGTACCGTCCTCCTTCGACGGTTCCGTAACCGCCACCGCCGCGTCGTCTTCGTCCCCAAAGTCAATCGCGTCCATGTCAAAGTACTTCACAGCGTCATCAGCGGTGATGTCGATGGGAGTTTTGTCGAGATCAATTGGAGTGTTGTCGTTCGTTTCAAGTATATCGTCGATGACAGTTGAATCGTCCATAATGTCGTCTTCCATAACGTCGTCTTCAAACGCCCTCCGCGTGTCTTGCGTGTCTTCCTCTACTCCTGCTCCTTCGTCCTTCCAATCATTTCCCCCCACCCCCCTGAGCATCGGGCAGTGCAAATCGAGCAGCGCCCCGTACACAACCTTGCGCTGTTTATACAACATAGCCTGTAACAACGGAAGCAACGCGTTTCGGTGTTTCTTTGGAACGCGGCGCACGGACGGTCGAGGCGGTTTGAACACTTTTTGGTCGTGCAGACGCCCGCCGTTTGTTCGAGCGTCAACCGGCTTATTCAGGCCCGAACTTTTGACACCAAAGATGTGCGCGTACAAACGTCGCGCGGCTCGCGGGCCTACCCCAGACGAGTTCAACACGTGCGACTTCGGCAAACCCGGCCTGCGTGCGAAACTAGATTTGTGCGCAAAAGAACTCGCATCGAAGGAAACCGAACCAGGCTTCCTTTCGTGTAACCCGCCGCCCGCCGCGAAGCGCGACGAAGCGAGACGAAGCCTCTTCGCTTCCTTTTGAGACGCGATCTTCGCAGCGGTGGCGATCCTGGCGCGCTCAATGCGTGACTGACTGATCGTATGGGTATTCAGTCTCGAGTCATCACGTATCAGATGCACATCTTGGGAATTTTGCGGCTCCACCGGGGCATCCGCGGCTAACCCGAGACGCTCCCACCCCGCGCCGGAATCCGCGGAGCCCGAGTCAGGTAGATGGACATTACTATTTTGATTTCCGTCGTCAACGCGCGTCGTGTCAAGCACGGGCGTTTGAACTGAGTGTCTTCCTGGAAATTGCGACGCTTGGTGGCCTTCGCCGGAGTCCCCACTCGCGTCAGGGGTCTCAGGAACAACCTCAGAAGTAGTTCCAGTACCCTTCGCCCGCTCCGTGGCGAGTTTACGCCGCTGCCAACTGCTCGGGCGTTGCTTTTTCTTCCCTAGCGCGTCCGGGGGAGCGGTCACGCACACGGGCTTCAGTTGAGCTCCAGAGCCGCCCGAACCATCTCCCTCTTCCGCGCCTATTGATTCAGAAACGATGCCCGTGTCTTCTGGAATCGATACGTCAGCTGCTTCGTCGTACGGGTAATCAGTCTGGGGGTTTTGATTTTGAGTACCCGCGCGCGTCGCGTTGTTGATATCCGCGTCAACTTCACTTCTACTTCCGTTTTGCACTCTGCGCATGCGCATGAACGGGTTGGAGGTCATCACGCCCAGGACGAACCCTGAGGCGCGGCGGAGGATCTTAGCAGCGACGGAGCCGGGGATGCCTTCTGGGGTTTCGAGCTCCGTGTCGGCAGTGGCTTTTGAGGGTGTCGCGTCCAGTTGAGGGTTTTTCCGATGACCTTTTTTATCGTGTCTTTGTCGCCCGCCCGAACCTTTTGAAGAACTTTTTTGTTTCAGAGGTACGCTCGGATTGTCTTTCTGTGCCGTGGTGCCCCTCTGCTCTTGTTTCTTGGCCTTGGCCTGCGCCGCGAGTCGCCCTCGCGCGGCCAAGCTCACCGGCGTGCCACAAAGCTGGAGCCAACCCCCGTTGGTGTGCGCATTTAGACTAAAACTAGTTCGCGCCGGGACGAAAATACTGCAATGCGTTAAAAGGTGAAGCGCGATTTCGTCGCCCGCTCTTTCCACAAACGTCCGCCAAACAGAACACCGCAGCGCGTTAACCGCGGCAGAAGGGTTCACGATATCCACGTCAGGCGATATGAGCGGAGGCAGGTGCATTGCTTCGGCAGTGTCAATGCCTTGGGCCCGATGTGTACGTTTATCCGCAGCACTTTCGTAATGCTGCGTGCCATTCGTATGCGTCGTACCCACAGACGCTCTACCTCCGTTAGGACAACCGCGAATGTTGGCACCCCCTTGATTTTTTCCAAGACTATTTCGCGGATCTTTCCGCCGCGCGCCGTTGCACAAAACGTTCGAAGGCGATGGGTGCGTTCGAAAGTGCTTTGCCAAAGCTTTGCAAAGCACCTCGTCCATAGAACAATTAGTCTCAGTGGTGGTTTCTTTGGGAAGCTTTTGGGCCCTCGCGTTCGCCGCTACGAACGTCAATCTCAAAAAATCGGAATAGGTTTGCGGATCGTTTGGTTTTAGTAATGTTGGGGGGAGGATGTTTGACTCCTTGCAAAGGTCTCTAACCATTCGCTCCAGGGACATCACGTTCGCGTACGCACCGCGAAGCACACCGGGTACTTTACTGGGTTTACGTCGTTTGGGTGTGTTTAAGTTCGGGTCCATGGCGTCGTCGTTGCGTGGCGACATCACACAAGATCGCGTATGAAATCTCCGTCTCGTGGAAAAATCGTCGTATCCGAGAGTATTCGATCGATCGTTGTGTCGGTCAGTCTACCGTAATGGAACACCGCATCGGCGGAGGTGCGACGATATCATCGCGCTCAGCGTCTCGAGTCTAATTCGCCGGTGCATCTGCAGCACTGCCTGTCGCTCCTTGGCGCACCACCGGAGTGGGGCTAGATGAGAACTTGACGCAAACTGTCTCGAAGAGGTGCCCACGGGGTTCGGTTTGCTGATTTTATTCGCGCGCATCAGATTTCGTACTTCATCACTGCGTCGCGCGCGATGAGCCGGCTGGTTCTCGGCACCTTGGGTGCTTTCGGCGCCGCCGCCACTGTGGTCACGGGCACGGCGGTCGGGTACGGCACCATGCTCGGCGCGTCGGTTTCGCCGTGCCAATGCACTACGCACGAGCGTCGGCTGAACTCTTCGCACTCGACGTCTTCGAGTTCACAAATGGTTGTTAAAGAAGCGACCCGGCGTGATGCGTACGACACCCTAGCAAAGTCCTTCGATTCAGAAATCGAGTGGCACGAGCTCATGACTGGGATTAAACTTATGCGGTGGTGGATGCTACGCAACGTGAAAGGGGACGTGTTGGAAGTCGCGGCAGGGTAAGGATGAGATGAAGATGTCATTTCGGTTGCATTTCGATTTTTCGTTTGTTTCGTTTTTTGACTTCGTTTTTCTGTTTGCGTCATTCGCGCGTCTCGTCGTCGTCTCTAAAACCCACGCACTGTCTAACTGTCGAACCTATCTACCCTCCAACATCCATCAGGACGGGTCGTAACTTGGTTTATTACCCCGTTGGTGTGCGGCTGACCGCGACGGACGTTTCAAAACCCATGGTTGACGTGTTCCGGGAGAAAGCCACGGCGGAGGCGTACGAGGTTAATGACGAGAAAATAAAATCGAAATCGAAAAAGAGCGAAACAAACGCAAACGATGAAAGCTCGCGCACGCCGCTTGTATCAAATACTCGCCTCCTCGTCTCCACCCACATCGCGGACACGCAAAACACCCAGCTCCCTGGAAACTCATTCGATTCAGTGGTGGACACGTTCGGTTTGTGTTCCTTCGAAGACCCGGTGCGTGCGCTGCGGGAGATGGGAAGGGTGTGCAGGAAGGTAACGGTGAAGAACACAAAAACGAAAGGATCGAAATTATTGAAAAATAATTTGAACGCAAGTACCGACGCGAACTCAAACTCAAACAACTCAAACAATTCGGGACGTATCTACCTCCTGGAGCACGGTCGGAGTGACTATGGTTGGCTGAATAACATTTTAGACAAGCACGCGGACAAGCACGCGTCGCACTGGGGGTGTTACTGGAACAGGGACATCGAGGGTATAGTAAAACAAAGCGGGTTAAAAATAGTCGAGATGAAAAAGTTTCACTTCGGCACGACGTATTACATCGTTTGCGAACCAGTTGGTGAGGAGTAGGGGTAAGGTAATTAGTCTAGACAAGGAATATGAGAGAGTTATCAGTATGGTGATACTAGTAGTACATAGGACGCTGATGTCACAAGTGGTACTTATAGATACGAAGTGATAGACATGATGAAACGCGAATAATAGATATGATACCCTATATATTTCAACACATTAGTTTTTTGTCTCTCAACATCCCATCACAGCACCATCCCCACGAACCAGTACGGCATCACGGTGACGATGTAAAAGTACACGCTGATCCCGGTGAACATGTACGAGTCAAACCTGTCTAAAAACCCTCCGTGCCCTGGGATAATGTCGCCTGAATCTTTCATCCCGGCGTTGCGCTTCATGACGCTTTCCATTAAGTCACCCGCCACGGCGGCGAAAAAAACAAGCGCGCCTAGGACTAGGGTTTGAATCACACCGGCGTGCCAGCCGAAGAGCTGGCGTAAGCCGAAGGCTGTTAACGTGGTACAAAGCAAACCCCCAGCCGCACCTTCGACTGTTTTATTCGGACTCACCTTGATCATCTGCGTCTTGCCGAAGGTTTTGCCAAACGCGTACGCGCCGACGTCGGAGGCGATGATACAACTCACCGTGATCACCGTGACAATGAGGCCCGTGGTCCAGCACTCGGGGCCTCCTAGGAGTTTGGGCCACGCGTCTACGAACTTGCTGCCGCTCGCTTGGACCGCGATGTTCGTCAACGCTTGGTTGCTGAACGCCAACGCTCTCAACTTAACCCAAAAAGCAGGCAGCGCGCCGCAGTATATAATCCCGAACAAAGCGGCGGTGTATTGGCTGAAGTGGGGTTCGTCCTGTTTTGTGGTGAGTAAAAACGCGACGATTGCGAATGACCCCAACGTCGTCATGACCACAGCTGATGTCTTGGCGCCGCACGCTTGGAGGACTAATGCGAATGACGTGCATACCACAATAGACACATCGCACGCCCATTTAGGAATCGGGTTCGGCAGCTCGCTCGTCATGTTGGGGACCATGGTGAAGTACTCGCGCGCGCTTAGGTAAGACGCGCCCGCCATCCAAACCGCCCACACCCAGCCGCCCGTGCACGTGACGAACAAACCGAACGCGCTTAAAATCAAAGCGCTTATGATTCGCGTCTGGAGCTTGCCTTTGTTCACGATCGGGACTACCGTTGTGGATGACTTCTGCTGTGAGGGTGAAGGGTGGGGTGTAGGGTCAGCATCAGTCAGACATCGTCCTTCCAGTCTTACATCGTCCTTCGCGATGAACCGAAGAAAGCAGTGCCCGCTCCTAGTCAGCGTTATCGCGAAAGTATCGTATCTTGGAGAAGGGGTTGGGTGTGTGTGGGTTGTGGTATTAACCCTACGTACCTTTCCTGACGCTTCGCCCTCGCTCGCAGCAGCGGCGGCGTGGAGCCTAATCGCATCGCCTCGCAGGGTGGTGCGTGCGGTGGCGTGGTGCGAAGGGAGCCCTGCGCCAACTCCGATCCCCAACCCCACCTTTCGGACATTCGGAGTGAGCACGATTTGCCCTCCTCTGGAGTGGCTCGTGAACGTGCGTGTGGTGGCACGCGCCACGCACACGCACACGCGCCCTTTGCTATGTCCCTCAATAGCACCGACACGACGGCCTGCGCTGACTTTCAACGCCCCGTTGATGCGAGTCCCATACAGCGAGGTCGTAAGAGCCGCCATGGTTTCGCTACACCGGGTCAATTGCAATGACCGCTACCCGCTATCGGCAAGGGCCGTGCGCGAACTCGACGTTCGGTCCGCTCGCCTTTTCCTCGCGCGATGTGGCGCAGTAGGCGTGTGTAACACCGCGCGCGTGTGTGACGAACGTCTCGGGGTCACGCGACGCGCAGTCCGAAGTGTGCTTCGGGTCCACCTAACGAGAACTGTCGAGCGCATTTCGATCGCAGTGAGAGTGGATTTTGCAGATTTCACACCGCTTGGTTTTGCCGCGCGAACCGCGCTTGGAGGTCCCCGCGTAACAGCGCTCGTACCGCGCGGTGTGGTGCAGAACGCGGCGGCGCCCACGTGTGGAACTCGCGGGGTTGGTGGTAATATCGTTGCCGGTCCGGGTCGGGTAGCGGAAAGCGGCGTCGGTTAGCACTGACGCGCGTTTACCCGGGGAAGGCGGGGCGTTCGAAATCCTTGGCATCGCGTGAGCGCGTCTGCGTGAAAAAACCGCGCACATGCAGCAGGGAAAGGCGGACAGTGCGCCGAAGGGAATGGGAATGATGGGAAATGACGGTGGCGGCAATAGCCGGTGGAAGACCTGGCAATCCGACAACGACATTCCGTCGCGAAAGATCTTGATTCAGCACATGTACGTACGCGAACGCCGGCGGTACCATCGCACGGACCAACCCTAAACGCCGTGTGTTTCACGCAACTTTGTGTTGTTTTTTTCTCGCGATTGCAGCAAAACGCGCGATCGGCGGTGCCGGAGACCGCCTCGTACTCCCTCAATACTGACACAAAACACCCCCTGATTCCTGCAGCCTACGCTTGTTCCAGCAAAGGAAACCCACGGAGACGAAGGAATGGCAACAGAAGCTGCCCGACTTCGTGCTGAGGCTGGAGGAAGCGGTGTATCGAGGCGCGCGAACCAAGGTACGTTTTTTTACCGGTCAAGCGAGCGTGTTTTCCTTTCAACTCTTCGCGATTGCAAAAACGCCGTGTTTGCGATTGTCGGACGGAAGGCAGTGGAGTGGGGTGGTGCGACCTCGTGATCGAGGGAGTCGGACGTCGCAGCTGTCACTCAACGTGCCATGCAAAGCAAAAACGCACAGTGATCGACCCTTAACACACAAACATACACACGGATGGACGTTTCGCGGAACCGACTTTTCGGCACCTTGATTCGTTGTCAACCACCGAAACCCTGTTAACATCTGTACTCACCGTCTGCTCCTTCTCATTTCCTTCCACATCACTTTAATAATTCAACAGGAGGAGTACTGCAACGAAGCAACGTTGGAGGCGCGGTTGCAAGCTGTGGCGAGGATTATGGTCGCAAGGCCGAAATCAGGGGGCGGCGGAAGCGGACCGCCCGGCGGTAGCAATCAACCGTCCACGAGCAACCGTCCGAATGGCGGCGGCGGCAACGCGAGCGGCAGCCAAGGAGGACAGGCGCAGTACCAACAGCAGTACCAGCAGCAAGGCGGCGGTCCCGTGATGTCCGGTGGAGGTAGCGGCGGGATGCAAAATATGATGGACATGAAAAAAGAAGGCAACCATGGCGGCATGAATCAAATGGGAGGGATGCCTCCGCAGCGCTCTGGCGGGAACATGATGATGAGCAACGGAGCGCCTGTTATTCGCGGCGCCGCGGCATCTCAAAGCGTAGGCGGTTACATGAACTCGCAAGGGGCAGAGGGCATGAAGCCAGGCGGTCAAGGTAACCCACCTACGTCCCATCAGCAGCAGCAGCACATGATGTTGATGCAGCAGCAGCAGCGGCACATGCAGCAGTCGATGCAGCAGAGCTTGAACGACGCGCAGGCGAACGCGCGCGGGAAGGGGAAGAAGATGACCGCAGTTCAGCTGAAAGCCGCGCAAGCGCAGCAACATAAACAGCAGATGCTGATGATGAAGCAGCAGCAGATGCATGCGCGGGGCGGGGCGGGGGGTTCGTCGTCTGCGATGATGAAACAACAGCAACTCAAGTTGCCGCCCGGGTACGCGAACATGACGCCGGCGCAGCAGCAGCAGGTGCAGCAGAAGATGCACCAGCAACGCGCGGCGGCGATGGCGGCGCACGCGCAGCGGAACGGGGGCGGAGGGCAACAGCAAGGTATGTCACAAGGGCAGATGGGACACCCTGGGCAACACCAAGGTATGCCTCAAATGCCGGGCGACGCCGGCGGCCAAAACCCGCAGGGCTTGACGGAGGAGCACATAAAGAAAGCATATATCGTCAAGCAACAACGGTGGTTGCTGTTCCTAAGGCACGCCTCGAAGTGCAGCGCCGCGGAGGGGCAGTGCCAGTACACACCGCACTGCCACGTCGCGAAAAGTTTGTGGGAGCACGTGCTGAAGTGCGTCAACCCCGCGTGTCAGTACCCGCGGTGCTTAGCCAGCCGCGAACTTCTGAAGCACCACCAAAACTGCAAAGACGCGCGGTGCCCTGTTTGCGGCCCGGTGCGGTCCGCGATGTTAAAACAGCGCTCCCAGGTGCTTATGCAGCAGCAAATGGGCCCGGGCGGCGGGCCTCCCTCGAAACGCGCGCGTGTCGGTGAGCTTGGGCCGGGCGGGGTACAGCACCCCGGCGCGCCAGTGCCGAACGCGGTGCGCGGGAGCGTCGGGCAAAAGAGGCCGGGCGGCGAAGGGACGTCTCTTTTGGAGTGTTTCTCGCCCGACGAGGTTCGTACACACTTAGCGACGTTACGGCTGACGGAAACGAACAACCTGTTAACCAAAGACCAGCCCATGTCAGCAAGAAGGAGAGACGCAGAAGGAGAGCGCGCCATCGCGGGCGCCACGGAACAAGCGTGCCGCGCGTGCGGCGTCGAGCGCTTAACTTTCGAGCCCCCGCCGTTATACTGCTACTCGTGCGTCGGCCGAATTAAACGCGGCCAGGTGTATTACCACATCCCATCGTCCGTCACCGGCGGCGAAGCGCGAAAAGACGCGTGGTGCAACACGTGTTACAACGCGATTAACGGCTCCATCGAAGTCGAGGGGAACAAGTATTCAAAAAACCAACTGGCGAAGAAGAAGAACGATGACGATTTAGAGGAACCCTGGGTGCAGTGCGACTACTGCAACGACTGGTACCACCAGATTTGCGTGCTTTTCAACGGCCGGCGGAACGAGGGGGGGGAGGCGCCGTTCACGTGTCCGAGCTGTATTTTGAGCCAATTAGAGAAGAAGGAACGGACGCCGACGACGCAACGGCCTTCGTCTCAGTTGCCCGCCTCGGTGCTACCCCAAACGCGTCTCTCATATTTCCTTGAAGAGCGCTTGCGCAAAGTTATGGGCTCCGAGCGCGACGAAAGAGCGAGGGTGGCGAACGTCCCGCTGGACGAAACCCCCGCCGCTGAAGGCTTGACCATCCGAGTCGTCTCGTCCGTGGAGAAGAAACTGGAAACGAAAATGCACTTCATGAAGGCGTTTGGGGAGGAGCGGGGGTATCCCAGTGAATTCCCTTACAGGTCGAAAGTTCTTCTGTTGTTTCAGAAAATCGAAGGCGTCGATGTGTGTCTTCTTGGCATTTACGTGCAGGAGTACGGAAGTGACTGCCCGGCGCCGAACAACCGACGCGTGTATTTGAGTTACCTTGATTCGGTCAAGTACTTCCGCCCAAGTGGCGTGCTCGTGTCCGCCGAGGGCGGAGGCGCGTTGCGCACGTACTGCTACCACCAAATCCTGATTGGGTACCTCCAGTACGTCAAGCAACGCGGGTTCACGTCGTGTTTCATCTGGGCGTGTCCCCCGTTTCAAGGCGAGGACTACATTTTGTACTGTCATCCCAAAGAGCAGAAGACACCGAAGTCGGATAAGCTCAGAGAGTGGTACCTCAAAATGCTTCGCCAAGCTCAAAAGGAAGGCATTGTGTTGTCGTTAGGCAACTTGCATGATGAGTTCAGACTCGGGAACCAGAACCACGACATCGCGAGCGCCACGGAGCTGCCCTACTTCGACGGCGACTACTTCCCCGGCGTCGCGGAGGATTGGATCCCGGGGATTTTGAAGGAACAGCAAGAGGCGCTGAAGAAGAATAAAGGTAAAAAAGGAGTTACCGCACCTAGTGTAACGCCTGGCATTTCGTCTGCGCGGAACAAAGGCAAAAGGTCCAGCGGTTCCGCGGAAGCCGAGCTGGATACGCAGCTGATGGTCAAGCTCGGTACCACGATCCAGAACATGCGCCACGACTTCATCATGGTTCACTTAGCGCACCAGTGTTCGCAGTGCCGCAAGTGCATCGCGGACGATAACCGGTGGTACGACTCCGTCGCGACGGCGGGCGGTACCACGTTCGAGCTGTGCCAGGAGTGCTACGACGTGGAATCGGCGCTGCCTGTGCACGAAAAACAGATCACGAAGGGCCGGGATTTGGTTTGTGAAAGAGTGGAAGAGCTTCCGGACGTCAAAGAGGACGGCGAAGCCATGGAGAGTGAGTTTTTCGACACGCGGCAGGCGTTTCTTTCGTTGTGCCAGGGCAACCACTTCCAGTTCGACAGCTTGAGGCGCGCGAAGCACACCACGATGATGGTACTGTACCACCTGAACAACCCCTCAGAGCCCGCGTTCGTCGCGACGTGTAACGTGTGTCAGCGCGAGCTGGAACCAGGTAAGGGGTGGCGGTGCGAAACCTGCAACGACTTTGACATGTGCGAGGAGTGCAAAAACTCGGTTGGTCATGAGCACGCGCTGCGGCGGGGGGGGAACGCGCGAGATGACAGAGGCGCGGGTATGACTGAAGAGGACAGAAGGGACAGGGCTGCGCAGATCCAGCGCACCATGGAACTGTTAGTTCACGCCACAACGTGCAGGGTGACGAACTGCGGCTCCCCGAACTGCACCAAGGTCAAACACCTCTTCAGGCACGCCACCGCGTGTCAAGTCAAAGCAGGCGGCGGGTGTCAGCTGTGCCGCAAGATGTGGACGCTTCTGCAGGTGCACTCGAAGGGGTGCAAGGAAACCAACTGCCCCGTCCCGCGGTGCAGAGACCTGAAGGAGTACCGCAGGAGAGCGCAGGACCAGGTCGAGGAAAGAAGGAGGGAGCAGTACAGAGCCTACATGGCGGCGCAGGCGGGAGGGTAAATTTTGAGATTTTTTTTGCGGGGCTGGGGTGAATTCAATTCATCTCCGGCACCCGCGTCGGCGGACGGGAGTTGATTTGAATCGCTCCTTGATTGAGCGAAGGTTGTGGCATTCACATCCTTCTTAGCACGCGGCGACGAGGCCAGAGTGTCGAGTACCGCATTGATAGCATTGAAATTGAGCAGCGTTATTTTCAGCAAAAGCACTTTGAGTTTCTTTTCTTCGCTTCGACGCTTCGTTTTAACTTTTTTAAACCAATTGCAAAGTTTAACAATCAGATCTCATCTCGCGGGCCGAGCGGTGCCGCCTCTCCTCGCGATGGCCGGAGATGAGGATGGTTTAGGGATGTCCGATTCGGACGAGGACGACCGGGACGTCGGTTCCGATGACGACACGGGTTCGGACGGGGTTGGTGAGGGAGGTCGCGCTGGTGCTTCCAATGAAGCGACGGCCGATGACGACGTGAACAGCACTGATGACGGCGAGCCGCAGTCCAGTGATGACTTCTCGGAATCCGACGAAACGGATGAAGACATGTTCGACGAGACGCACACCGTGGATGCAGTTTTGAGCTCCATGAACGCCCCGCACTCAAAACACAACAAAGGCCCTGCTCCGTACGAGATCTTGGCGCGACGAAAACGCGAGGCTAATGAAAAGAACCAGTTAGCGTTTGCGAAGGAGTTGAAAAACCGCGGGCTTTCGGAGAGAGAAGTACAGAAGTGGCAAAAAGCGGCTACCGAGAAAACAGCCGCGGGCGAGGCGTCCCGGTACGGCGCCTCCGCGTTGTTGGACCAGCACCAAATAGACAAAGCCGAGTTACTCGCTGCAAATCCCGCGTTTGCGATGTTTCTGGGCGTCGCGAAGAATTCCAACCTCGACAATATACATAAAAAACACGGCGTCGGCCGCGGTCGTTCGAAAAAACCGAGAAAAACCCAACGAAGAGTCGTGTTCGACGAAGCTGCGAGCAAACTGGGGGAGGCTAATACTTGCTACGCAAATGGGCCATCTCATTGGCCACGCGCCATAGAGTTATTGTTAGAGGTGATCCGTTTAACTCCGAACGACCCGGATCCGTACCACACCATGTCGATGATCCACGATGAGACGGCTGAGGAACTTTTAGAAAGTGGGAACATCACTGAAGCGCAGGTGTACCAGAAGAAAGCGTTGGATTACTCCATGATCGGCGCGTTACTGAAACCGCGAGACATCGATACCTGGTACAGCTTAGCTCAGAAATCGAGGGTCGCAAAGAACCCGCGAGCGGCTTTGTTCTGTTACGGCGAGGCGCTGAAGAACGACAGTAAGCCGTATGCGAGAAATGGAAGGGGAATTCTTAACAGGTGGTCCCAACACGAGCTGTATTTAGAGATTAGAGAGCCGAAGAAGGCGCTGGAGCACCTGTTAGTGGTGGTGGATAAGAGTAAAGGTGACCCTACTGCAGTTACCAGGTTGGCGCAGGTGATGTTCGAGCTGGGCGACAAAGAAGGCGCGGAAGAAACGCTCGATGACTTTGTGGGCGAGTATCCCGACTGCGTCGACGCGACGTTAGTGAACGTCCACGCGGAAACCAAAATGGACCACCTTCAGTTTGAAGAAGTTGTAAAGCTGTTAAATGGGACGCGGGATGCGGTGGTTCGCTCCGAACTTGAGCGGCTAAAACGGGACAGAGTAGAACGCGCGGACGAAGTACGGGTCGAGGCGATATCGGAAGCGCTGGATAACGGGGCGGATCAACAATCCGCGGAGAAGTCCGGCGCGCTGGCTGCGAAAGAATTCGTGGAGCATTCTCTTAAGGAACTCAAAAAATCTCCCTCAATCTACCCGCCTGACCTGACCACGAAGCTGGCGATGTGTTTGTTGTACCTAAACAGACGAACAGAGGCTAAAAAGAAACTCACGGGACTTCGAAAAGTTGACCCGGGTGAATTTTACGACCTTTGGTACGATGCTGGCGTGGCGTGTCAGTCTGTTAAAGAGTTTGAGCACGCCGAGATGTTCTTCACGGGCTTGATGATCGAAGTCAGCGACCTGTACGACGTCCCGGAGGTGTGGGAGAGGGTGAGTTCTTGTGTTTCAGGGAGAGTGGAGCAGAGCACCAAGGACGCTACGTACGCGCGAACGGCGTCAACCTCGGCGGTGATTGAGTTTTATCGATCAGTCGCGGCGCGGCACCCGACATCTGTCGACGCCACGCTGCCCTCCGCGGAGCTAACTTTTGCGAGAGGTGGTCAGGGTAGTGATGAGGACGTTTTGAACACGCTTCCGGAGACAAAAGAGCTACTGGAACAGCTCGTGCATTGTGACCGGAAAGGCGTTGACGATGATGACGCGGACGAGGAAGGGATTGAAGGGAACGCTGACAACTCCTCCATCAAGAAAACAAAAGTACTTAAGTTGCGAGAAAAAATAACGAGGGCGCTCGCGTTGCGACGCAGAATCGCGGGCGACGACGCTTTCCTGTCAGACGCGGTACCTCTAATCGAACAGCTACGAGCAGCGCAAACCTCTATCACGAAAAAGCAGAAAAAGAAACCGGTAACGAAAGAAAGATGGAGCCACCCGAACAACGTTCAAAAGTCGGATGGCGTTTTCGTGGGGTACCAGAAACGAGATCGGTCAAAGAAACGAAAAATGGACGACGGGGAGGATGACGATGATGATGACGATGACGAGGAGGGGCGGGAGGAGGATGCTATGGATGCGACTCTTTCTGGAACCGCTGCTCCTACTCCTGATGAACCCTCAAAACCCGGAAGCAGACTAAAAGCCCATACCGAAAATAACGTACCGCCCGAGTTGATGTTGTCCACGGCGCATGCGTACTTTTTGCGCCAAGATTACGAATCTGTTTTGAAAACTTTGGACGACGTTTTATCTCTTTCAAGTAAAGTTAGCGGGTTGTCTCGTGGTCAAACCGCCGCTTTCCAGTACCTGAAAGCGCACACGCTACACGTCACTGGGAACTTCAAACTCGCGACCGATAGTGCGAAGCTTCTTTGCGAGAAGCACCCGGGGTCGATGGAAGCTTGGCGGCTGCACTTGGAGTCGGCGATGAAAAGCACGAGTGGGAGAGACGTGCAGGTGTTTGTCAGAGCCTGTGCGCGGGTGACTGATGCCGATAAAGAGGGTACCGATAAAACAAGTGTACCTGCTTTCTTAGCGCTGGGACAGGCGCACTGTTCCCGGAACAACTGGCGGTTAGGGTTGGAGGCTTTTCAGCAAGCGTTTCTAATTGCGCCTGATGAGCCGATTGTTTCGCTGTGTTGTGGAATCGCCGGCGCGCACGTCGCAACTGGAGGTGACTTTTCAACCGATCCAGAGGAAAGACACGCACTTGTTTTGAAGACTATTGCATTTTTCCAAAGAGCTGGGGAGTTACGGATATTAGGAGGGTCTAATGAATCCTCAGGAAGTGACTCTCTAGCAGCTCAAGAGCAACATTACAACACCGCGCGGGGGTTACACCAAATAGGGCTGCAACACTTAGCGGTGCCGCTGTACGAACGGTGTTTATCGCTGAGTAAAGAAAACGAAACACGACAATCAACCGACCTGCGCCGCGAAGCCGCGCATAACCTCGCGCTTATTTACAAAGCGTCGGGGGCGGACGCGCTTGCTAGAAACGTGCTGAGGGAACACGCCACGGTGTGATAGTAGTGTGAGTGAGGGGTTAGGATGACAAATAGAAGACAAGAACTACTGTTGAGCATTAGATTAACGTTCTCAATTAATTACAAGTTGGCCGTATTCTCGGCTCTTCTCTCTATGTAAACGCCTATTTGGCTTTCTTTCAGCCTTATTTTTATATTTTGTATCTATCAATGACTCTCTTCTTGTCATACTATCAGCGACACGGAGCTGGAGAGGTTGGGGTCCACGCCACTGGCGACCCCAGCACGCTCGGCGCGTTCCGTGCACCTCGCTCCCACGCCGCGTCTTCGTCGTCCGTGTCGGCCCACTGCTCTTCGTCGTCTCGTGCTTCCCTTTCGAAAACTGAGCTCGGCAACCTCGCCGCGTCCGATACGAACGTGTCATCGTTTGTGAAATCATCGAGGTCTTCATCGACCCTAATAGGTGAGAACATCATAGAGGAAGGTGCGGGAGAATGGGGAGGATGACAGAGAGGCTGACGTCGTCGTTGGCGACGTTTTTTTTGCGTTTTTTGTTTGTTTGTTTTTTTCATCGATACTCCACTCGTATCGTCGAGAATCGATCCGAACGTGTTGACGTTAGGAAAACTTTCTGGTAAATCAGCGAAACCTGCCGTGCGCGATCTCTGGGCGTATCGACGCATCATAGCGCGCGTCGTGACGACGGGCGCGGCGGGAACGGGACGCTTCTTGTTGGCTTTTTTCGTCGCAGGTTTTTTGGAAGCCTGCCGGTTTTTCTTCGCAACGCCTTTGGTTTTCGGGCGAAGCACAGAATTATTGGCGTTCGTAGGTTTCGCGTTCGCGTTCTTACCGTTCGTCTTCTTGTTCGTCTGCGTTTGTTTCACAGCCGCAGTGGGAATGTGACGTACTCGTCTGCGTGGAGCGCGTTTTGACTTTGCTTTTGGCGTTGACAACGCGTTGTTCTTCACAAAGGCCGCGGGGTTACGCGAAACATCAAATTGACGAATGCCGAGAGATGAAAGGGACGCGACGAGTTTGGAAAGCGTGCGTGGGAGAAAACGGCGGTGTCTCTTCGTGAGACCCGCTTTGGACGCACATGCGACGGCGGCGGCGGTGTCGGTGGACACAGCAGCGGCGGTGGCGCGAGGGTTGCGACTCTTGGTCATTGGGAAGGAAAATTGGGTGGTCGAAATTATCCGGGAAGCGCGACAGGAAGAAGCGCTGCGTGGAGATGAACGTGCGGTGTTTAGACAACAAATAGAGGTCTAGCACTGGACAGACGAACGACGCACTCAAACGGAGGACGGGGAGCGGCACGGGTAGTGGCGGTCGCGCGTCGAGGAGTGAGGTGTGGGAGGGAGAGGACGACGTAAATTAAGCCTCGGCTAAATTGCCAGACTGGCACGTTTTATGAAATCCACGTCGGATGACAAAAAGTTCAAAAGTGCTTTTTCTTGGCCAAGACAAGATATTTTCTGCACTGGATGCTTGGAGGTATACGCGCTCAAAGGCAGGCGCGCGACGTTTGCCGCCACCACAAACACTTCTGTACTACTCAACTATGCCAGCTTTCGCGACGTCCGCCGTCGCGCCCCTCGCGTTCGCCACGCGCGTGCGCGTCGCCAAACTTAATTCCAGACGAAGAACCGTCAGATGCGTCGCTGGCAATTCGCGCGTCCTCGTCACCACCGGCGTGATGAAGGTTGACAAGTCCTTGAACGAGGTTAACGATGATGAAGGGGCGCACGAAGAAAAACCTAGATCTGTTCTGTTCGCTGCGGCTGCGGTGGCCACCGCGATCGTGCTCGCCGCGTCCCCCGCGCGAGGCGCAACGACCAGTGAGATGGATGCATTCGCCAAACCAAAGGTGGACACCGGCGCGCATGAGTATTACCTGGACACCATGGAAGCTAAAGGTTTAAAACCCGCGAGCATGTTGTATGATGACCGCAGCAGCGTACTATATGACACGGCAACAGCAACAACTGATTCGCCAACTGGGTTGGACCGCTTTGGCTCCACCGCGACATCAGCGGATGAAACCGCGAGCGTCGTGAGCACCGCCGTCGCCGTCGGTCTGTTCGCCGTGTTGGGTGCAAACTCTTCGGGAGGCGGAGGAGGGGGTGCGGGTAAGGGTAAAGGTGGCTCTGCTGCGACCAAACCTACTATCAAATCCAAGAACAAGCCGTTGAAAACGACAACAGTGTCCAAAACTTTCGCAGCGAAAAAGAGATCATGCACCGCGTACGTCCCTTCGTACAAAGGAGAGCAAACCTCTCCCAATTACGCCGCCGCCGCGCTCGGAGCCACCGTTGTGATGGGAGGTCTCGCCGCGGGCAGCGGTGGTGTCGCTGTGCTTGAGGCGGAGTCCGTTTCCGTCGCCGCCGCTGCTACTGGGGCGGTGCTGCTGGGCACAGCAGTGAGTACGGGCAACAAGAAAACAAGTACCGTCAAATTCAACATCGTCTCGTACGGTCGACCTGTTACCGCTCCGGCGCCTGCGACGAAAACGAAACCATCTCTCCAACCGAAACCGCCGAGGAAGCCCCCAACTCTCATCAACACGAAAAAAACCAAGTCTGATGATGGTGGCTTTGAGAAGAATTCTTCAATCGTAACTGGTTTGCTTGCTGTTTCGCAGTCGGAGCGGTGGTTGTCGGGACTTCCACAGGCCCATCGACGACGGTGACGGAATCCAAAACCATTGCGACGGAGGAACCGAGACGCGCGATTCCCCTGTCCTACGATTTCAGCGGACCTAATTCTGCGCCGAAGATTACCCTTCCCGAGGTGAACGTGGACATCATCAAAGCCAGCGTTACCGACAAATAACTCACCTCCGACAATGTCACCCCTTTCGTGTTTGCTACGTTGGCGCTTTCGTTGGGCGCGACGCTGATGGGTGTAGGGCTTGATTCCAAGAAAGCAACGAAAGAAAAAACCCGAGCTCCGTACAACTCTGTGACTGTCGCCGAAAGCGTGAAAGACTCCCAGAACTGGATCGACATCTGGTTCTGGAACACGGCGATGACCATGGGAACGAGCGAGGCGGTGGTTCAAAAACCAGTGAAAGCGGTCACTAAAATTACGACTAAGAAGACCAAAAAGAGCGTTACTAAAGCCGTTACCAAGACTTCAAAGAAAGCGACTAAAGCTAGCACGAAGAAGTCCAAGCAAGCGAAGCGGAAGTCGTACTACGAGACTATTAACACAGTTAGGTACGACGGTAAGGTGCTTGATGATTGCCGGTTCACGATTGCCATTCAAGGATCCATCGACCTAACCGAGGCGAAAGCAATTTTCAAAGATATTGCCAATGGCCCGGTCAGGAAACAGAAAAGGCTCGACGGCTCTGTGGTGAAGTCCTCCGTCACGAACGTGGAAATCGCGACGGCTTGGTACGTGTTGGAAACGTTCGAGTGGACGGAAGAAGCGAAGGAGTGGTTCGCCACGAAACTGCTGGAGATCGAGTAAGATAGATGATGAGATGAATGTTACGTGTGTCTTTCCATGACGTATAAGTTATTAATAATACGCCTGCTATGCCTTGTATCTTGCCTTGTATTTCTGCCAGTCTTCAATCTTTATCTATGCCTTCCTTCTCACCGTCCTCGCATCAACCCTTTCAGCTTCTCGGTGACTCGCCACAGCAAGGACGAGTCGTCGCTGTGGTCCCCTTCCCTGGTGTCTCGGTTGGGTGCCTTGGACGCTTTGACTCTCAATTTCTCAGCGCGGCGCTCAGCCTCCCTCCACTCGCTGGAAGTATCCTCCCCAGCCCGTACCTCCGCCAACCCCGGGTTCGATTCCCGCAACGAATCAGCGTTGATGCCGTGCGGCGCGGGCATCGCGACTTTCTTGAACAAAGTTTGGTATTTTTCCGCCGCGACGTCCCACCCCAGATCTTTTTCCATCGCGACGGTTCGCATCCGGTCCCACTTTGAGTTTCCATTGTTTCCAGACTCGACACCCTTTCTGTACGCCCCAATCGCCTTCTCCATCGCCCCAGAAAGCGCTCCACTGTCGCACGGAGTGAATGGCCACCCGACGTCGCGTCGCACTGTGTCCCTTAACCCGCCTGTTTTGTGCGCCACCGGGAGTGAGCCGTACCGCAGCGCGTACAGTTGATTCAACCCGCACGGTTCGAATCTACTCGGCATCGCGAGAATGTCAACCGCTGCGGTGATTCTGTGGCTCACGGGAACCGAAAACCCGACCCACCCCACTGCGAATCCCCGGAACCGGTGTTCCATGGATCGCAGCCCGTCCTCTAAATGCGGGTCGCCACTACCAAGTAAAACGACTTGCGCGCCCAACTCGACTAACCGCGGTACGGACTCAAGAAGCACATCTACGCCTTTTTGCCCGTCCAAACGGCCTATGAACCCGATTAACGGGACGTTCGGGTCTTCCCTTAAGCCCAGTTCGCGTTGAAGCGCGGCTTTGTTTCGCGCTTTGCCCGTCTTAGCGTCCAGAACGGTGCGCCCAGACGCATTGTCATACGTTTCCCCAATTCCCAATTTCACGTCGTAATTCGACTCTATGTGTGTATCCGTGGCCGGGTTCCACTCCTCGACATCAACCCCGTTCACTATACCAACTAGGTTGCCCGATAAAACACCGTTCATCGGGCCCCAGTCCGCGTCCGAGCCGAAATTCCCAACCGAACGCAACACCTGGTCCATGCCGCACCCTAACTGTTTGGTTTGAGTTTCCTTTGCGTACGTGGGAGATACCAACGCAGCGGCGCTACTCAGCGCCAACCCCGCTTTCAGGAAGTTCATACACTCGCCCCCGTCTGACCACCGCCACCGCAGGGACGGGAACCACTCCTTACCATCGTTCTCAGGCAAGTGAAGCGACGTGTATTCATTCGAATTGAAAATCCCGAGGTGGAACAGGTTGTGCACGATCGTGACGCACGTTGAACGCGCGACCGCTTCACAAGACCCTTCCGGAGCCCAACCCGTTCTATTAGCCAAGGCGTGGGATGCGACGCTTTGATACCGCGCCGTCAAGAACACGGGCGTCAGCGCCGCGTGCCAGTCATTCGCCACAAACACCGGCGCCCGTGTGAATGTGTATTGCTTTTTCTGTTCAACCCCCTGCTCACCGCCGCCGAAGAACAGCTCGGACCACGGAATCACCAGCGGCGCTTCGATGGCGGCGAGCGATAATAGCCCAAACCGAAACGCGTTATCATGATAAGGGTTCCCGGGTGATGCTCCGTAGATTAAATTGCCGCCGCCTCGCTGTAAGCTCGGGTGCTGCGCGAACAGGTACGTCACGCCGTCCCTGTGTGACCGGAAGTACTTTACGTGATGTGAAGCGTCTCCCAACGTGACTTGGCACGAGAATTCAGTTTCAAAAACGCCTTCAAAATTCTCGTAATACGGGCTCACCACGACAACCGCGTTTCCTTTCACCGCTAGCGCTTTTGGAAGCGCGCCGCACACATCCCCTAGGCCGCCTGTTTTACTCCAGGGCGCGACTTCGGAGGTGACGAAGATAATGGCGGCGCCCTTCATGGTGTTGATTTTTATTGTAGGAGGTGGGGGAGTAGGAGTCGGCGTCGGCGTCGGCGTCGGCGTGGGACTGCGCATCGTGCTCATTTTTTGTTCAGTCACGATGTTATTTTCCACGAGCGCACTTTCAGTTTGACTTTCCGGTGCCAGTTCTATCACGTGTGGTTCCTTTTCCTTTGTTGTTTCTTCGGTTTCTTCACACCGGGTGACCTCGGTGGTGACGCTTTCCAATGGGATGAACACTTTCGGGTCTTTCTCCGCCGCCGCGATTAAGGCGGTGGCTTCATACGCATCAGCGGAGTCGTCTGATTGGAATTTTTCCACGGGAGGGATACCAGACACGACATCTTCTTTTTTCGCTGCACTCTCATCCTCCGCCTTGTCCTTCGCTTCCTTCATCCCCCACAAGTGCGCGATGATGTTGTTCTCGTGGGCGGGGATAAACCCGTCCTCGGGGGTCCATGAGAAGTCGGTTGGCTCGTAGGTTGGGGTTTCGGTGGTGGAATCGGCCGTGGTTTGCTCGATGCCCTTGGACGAAACACTCGACTCTTTCCGCGACGCTTCGGTGACCGTTGATTGTCCTCGTTTCGTGTCGGGTGTAGGCAATGTGAACGAGACCCTGCATCGGGGGGGTATCGCGCCGTCCCACGTGCCGTCATCCCTGCGGCGCATCCCGCCCATGGTTTTGGACGGGGACACGGAAGCAATCACGGAGAGGGTGGCGCGTGATGAACAAATCGACGCTCGTCTCACACCGCGCAACTTCTCCGATGGCTTTTCGCGCCATCCGAGACGAAGAAATGCACATCGCGCGTGCGGAAACGCCGTGGACGCCATCGCGCTGATGACGTATACACGCGTTCAGCCGAGACGAAGGGAGGGTCAGAAACGCGACGCGGAACGAACAACGCGTTTACCAGCGCTGTGTCAGCCTTGCGCTTCCTGCCAGCCTTGCGCTTCCTAGACTGACAAGATGATTCCCCTTATCTCACGAAACGCAAAACTCGACCTCGCGACGAAACGCCAAATTAAACTGAGAAATGGCCGTTCAGAATAACTCAAGAATAATTCAAAACAAAAGTTTTAGTCGATATCGGCGAAGGTCGCAGACATCCAAGAATCAGCGTGCAACACCCTAAGCTGCGCCGCGCACACCAACACATGCCCCCGCACGGCTCTCGCGACAACGTGCGCTTACATCGACGCGACACGCCTGGCGAACGTCTTTCTCGTTTATCTTTGTCGCGAACACGCGCGTTCGGTGCACACGGCACAGCCCCGATTCTCCGATCGAGGGTAGACAGTAAAAACTTAGACACGAGATCTGCAGACAAATGGGTGTGGACAGGAGAACTACGATGCCTCGTCGAGGTCTGCTGCTCGGTCTCCTCGCACTCTGTGCGAAAGGTGCGACCGCTGGTGCATTGGGTAAACTCCACTCGTGTGCTATTTATAAGAACGGACCGGTGCGGAAGGTGCAATGCTGGGGAGACAACACGTATGGGCAGCTGGGGGACGGGACCACCAACGATAGCTCGATCCCTGTCGACGTCTTGGGCATCACGACAGCGGCGAGCGTTGCACTTGGTACCGACCACTCGTGCGTGGTGCTCACGGACGGCACGCTAAAGTGTTCGGGCTGGAACGCTCATGACACCTCGGGAACCAGAACGGGGCATCGCAGCACTCGTCCCCTGTCGACGTCGTTGGCATCACGAACGCGAAGGACGTCACTTGTGGTATTCGCCACACGTGCGCGCTGCTCACGGACGGTGAGATAAAGTTTTGGGGCTGGAACTACGATGGTTAGCTCAGGGACGGTACCTTCACCAACAGAGAAACACCCGTTACCGTCGTTGGCATCACAACAGCGACGAGCATCGCTTCGGGTGGCTGGCACTCGTGCGCGCTGATTGCGGGCGGTTCCGTGAAGTGCTGGGGCTTTAACAAACCCGGCCAGCTCGGGGACGGGAACGGGATTACCGGCGGCACCTACCCCGACGGCCATAGTAACAGTCCCGTTACCGTCTCGGGCATCACGACAGCGACGAGCATCTCACTTGGTGCCGACCACTCGTGCGCGTTTCTGTCGGGCGAGACGGTGAAGTGCTGGGGCTTGAACGATTCGGGCCAGCTTGGGGACTTGAGCTACACCGATTCAAACCTATCCGTCACCGTGCGCGATATGTGGGGCGACGTGGCGAGTATATCTTTGGGTGACTATCACTCGTGTGCGGTGATGACGGCCGGCACGGTAAAATGCTGGGGCAAGAACGACGCGGGACAGCTAGGGGATGGGACCACAGCCAACCGAAACTCCCCGGGTCAGTTTGGGGGTGTCTTGGGCGTAACGAACGCGAAGAGCGTGGCTTCTGGTGCTCAACACTCGTGCGCGCTGCTTGATGACAGCGATGTGCGGTGCTGGGGCGACGTCATAGCATCAGGCTCACTCGGGGGCGTCAAGTTTGCAGGGCTCACAACTCTTCGTCCGTCGACTCTTTGCACGTGCTGCGAAAACAATATGTTGGGGCATGGCTTTTCGGTCGGGCGAGCCTGCGAGGTGGAGTGAGGGAGACAAGGACTCCTGGATCTGTTATTTACATATTTATTCGCTCCCCAGCACCCCCGCGGTGTTCTTCGATTCGTACCGCCCGCGATCGAACCCCCACCCGTCATCCGAATCACTGCCGTCATCATCCAGCGTCACCACCGTCCCGGTTTTGTGCGCGGCGAAGGATAACCGGTTCCACATCGATTTTCGTCTCGGTTTAGCGTTCGGGTTTAAGTTAGCGTGTTCGCTCCGTTTGCGTTCCAAAGCTTTCTCCTTTTCCTCCGCCGCCGCGTTGGCGCACGCCCGGATTCGCTCTAGCGCATCAGGGAGGTTCATCAGCGAGGATTTTATTTGAGAGGAGCGGGTTTTCAGCAATAATCGCACGTGCGTGCGAGCTTCGTCCGCGGCTTTTTGAAGTCGCAAAATTTCCTGCGGCGATTTTTCAGGCGCTCGGGATTTCTGCGCAACTTTTCGAGATCGCGACGCGACTTTGCTCATGGTTTTCTTCTTGCCAACTATCGATTTATTTTTCCCTGCAGCAGTGTTGGTAGCGTCGACAAGCACTTCATGTGTGCAATCTACGCTTTCCGGTTTGATACGGACCGTTGTGTTCCGTTCCGCGTCGCGCGCTTCGTTCGCAGCGGCGCGGAACGCGGTAATGGCGTTTTGTATTTTGCGCAAACTCTTCACAGCCGCCTTTCGCTGCGACCTCGAAATTCGCGCCTGTTGTTCTTTGGAAGACAATTCAGGTTGTTCAGTCGAAGGATCGCCCGAAGGTCCTTCAGGTGAATCAGATTTGACATCAGATGTCACAATTAACCCCTCCTCCTCTTCCTCATCACTGCTCACGTCACCCAACGCACTTGTGTTCGCGTCCAAAAACAACTCACTCGCGGTTCCCTTGCGCTCTTCCCTTTTCTCCGCCCACGTTTCGGCCCTTCGCGCTTGCACAGCCGCGGCGGCAGTTCTTGTGAATTTACTCTCGAGTAACGACTCAGGCTTTTTCTCGCATACCGCAACTGCTTCAGTCAAAGCATCCCGGATCCGTCGGTTCGTCTCCGTGTGATCCGAACTCCCCGTGTCCACCAAACTCAGCGGTGACCTGCCTTCTCCGTCGCCCTCAGACGGATCCGCTCCTGCGGCCAACAAAGCGGCAACAGCTTCGAACTCCTCTTGCCACACGGCGGCAAATAACGGAGTGCACTGTGTTACTCCTGCTCCCGCGCTGAACGCATCGCGTCGCGCGTCCTTCTTGTCCACGTCACTGCCTCGCTCGACGCACAATCTAACGGAAGTAGCGTCTCCCGCCCGTGCAGCAGCCCACATTGCTGTTCGCCCGTCCGCGTCCGGGTGGTTCACCTCCGCCCCCGCGGCGAGCAGCAACTTTACGCAGTGGTGGTGCCCGCGCCAGCACGACGCCGTTAACGCAGTGCGGCCGTCATCCGTGACCCGCTCCAAGTCAGGCCTTTGGCCTGGCCCGTCTGCTAATAAAGCGGCCACCGCAGCTGCGTTGCCCCTCCAACAAGCGCCCACAAGAGGCGGGGGGGTTTTGCTTGAGTGCACCTTGCCGATGGAGGACTTCTTGATTGATTTTTTGGTTGCTGTTTTTGAAGGAGTTGTGTTTTCCTTTGAAGCGTCGGTCGCGTCGTTCGCGTCGTCCACATCAACCCTGTCATCCTCCATCCCCCCGTCCACGTCCGCGCCTGATGAGACCAATACCACCACGGTGGCCGGGTGGTTCTCGAACGCGGCGGCGTACAGAGCGGTTTCGCCGTCGTCGTCCTTCGCGTCGATGTTGGCGCCGGCGGCGATCAAAGCCAACACGCACTCGCAGTGTCCGCCCAAACTCGCCGCTTGCAACGGCGACCGGCCAAACTTGTTCTTCTCGTTGACATCCGTGCTGTTCACTGATAACAACTCAAGTAAAACACCAGTGTTTCCACTCGCCGCTGCCGCCCACACAGCGGCGCACCCCGTGTTATTTTCCTTCGCATTAACCATCACTTCGTCGTCATCCGCGAACGTTAACAATTTTGTGACGCACAGCCGGTTGTGTTTCGGTCCCATTTTGGACTCACCCGCGGCGGCGGCAATGAGAGGGGTAGTGCCATCATAATCACTCTGATTCGGGTCAGCTCCTAAGTTTATAAGTCGTTGCACTGTGCCTGCACACCCGTGGTACATCGCCGCCCACAACGCCGTCCGACCATTCAAATCACGTAAGTTCACGCGCGCGCCCGCTTTGATTAAAATTTCAACTATTTCTTCATCGCCGCTCACCGCAGCCGCGTACAGCGCGCTCTTACCGGACTGGTTACACATGTCAACCGTGTCCCCGGAAGAGAACTTCAGGGCTTTGTTAACGAACTGCGTTTTGCCTTTACGACTAGCGACGTATAGTAGGGTGCGTCCTCGGTCATCCGCCTCGTTCACGTCGCGCACAGATTCCCACAGGGCTGTTGAAGAGATTGGGATGAGAGTATTGTCAGATATGGATGTGAAAGATGACGAGACGTCAGTGGGGTAAGTGCGTGTTGTTGCCGACCTTTTTTTATGGTTTAAGGGTACTTCCAAGTACCCGAGTGCCATTTACTGTGAAGATACACTCGAGTTATCCATCGAGATATCCATGTGTCCATCAGTCATCGTCCAGAACGATCTCATCATCGTCCCGAACGAGAAAAGGGAAAAAAGCCACGATGTGCCAAAAACGCACATGCCAAAAAGGGAGTGCGTGTGGGAACAGGACGAGGTTGTTGGTGATTTATAGATATCGATTCGTGGGTTGTCAACTTACTCAGGCCGCTGATCACGGCGTCCCAGAACGAACGCGTCGGCATCACGCGTGGCCAGGACGACGTGCGTCCGAAAGTGGAACGATGAGCAAGACCTTTTTGGTTTACGTGAACCGTTTCGTCCAAGAAAAATCGAGCTGTTTTGAAACTTGAGGGAGCGCAAAATAGTGAAGCCTCGGGGGCTGGGCGAGGTGTGGAGTCTGCCCAGCCTTACCCACATCGTATTGTGTGTCGCGCGGCTGGTGCCGTCGACGCGCGTGTTCCGGCCGAGGCGAGGTTTCGGAACCGCGTGGGATGCGCGACGCTACGAGTGGTATGCCCGGGGCGTCGTGTCGCGTTGAAAGAACGATGTTGACATCGTCCGGGGCTCGCCTGGCTCGGTTCGTGCTGCTCACCGTGGCTTGCCTGGTCTCCACCCCACGCGTGTCCGGCCAGAGCGACTACTACGGCATCAGCGAGGACTTCGGGACCCCACCCGCGGTACGTCAGCGTGTGAACCTATAGTATTCGTAGGCGCAAAGGCAGCACCCCTCTCCAAGGCAGCACTTCTTCATTCTCGCGCGCCGACTCGGCCTTATTCTTTCTCGTTTGTGTTCGACTGACCCCCCCACGTGCTATTCCCCTGCACAGATCACATGGCTCTCTCCCCCCAAGGGCCACGTCTCCGGCGGCACCGTGCTCACCATCTACGGCTCCGGGTTCAAAAGGTCACCCGTGGCGAAGGTACGTTGCGAACGAGGGAACACACATTCAAATCTCCTCGTCCTCATATTTCCTTTCAAAGCTTCAACCGTTTCAAAACACAACCCACTGACCGATACCTTACTTTCAACTATCCTCCTTTTAAACCCTCCCTACCTTTCAAACCAAACATAGTGTCGCTTCGCCGCGGAGAACGAGTTCGACGAGGTGGAGATGGTTTACATAAGCGACTCGGAGGCGCGGTGCGTAACGCCTGAGAGACGGACGCCAAGCGTAGCTCAATTAACAGTCTCCAACGACGGCCGGCAGTTCAGCGGCTGGCCCCTCGTCTTCTCCAAAGGCTCTGGAACGTTCCTAAAATTCCTCTTCGACAACTCCAAACCGGGTTGTTTCGATTGCGTCAACTCCGAGTTCAACGGCGGGTTGAACCCGTTAGGGATTGTTGAGGGGTGGAGTATTGATAATACGACTGGTCCTTATATTGGCGGCACAGAGGTGACGATCACTGCGAAAGGCCTAAACTGGGTCAAAGCGGACGTCGGTCAACCCTACGACTTAACTCTTCCAGGATTCAATCTGCGATACAACGGACCGGTCGGCGGACCCGGCGCCCCTCACCCTCACAACGTAGACCCGCTATCGTCTGGCAACGGCCCACCAGTCACTGGCACGTTCTACCCGCACAACAGACTGAAGTGCCAGTGGCAGTGCTTCATCGACCGCGACCAGAACTACTTGAGCGGGCTTAATTATACGGTCAATGGTGAGTTACTACGGGGGATTGAAAACATCACGTACAGCGCTTGGGTCTCCGCGCGGTGGAAGGACTACACGGAGGCTACTTGTGAGAGTCCGCCTCACGAAGTGCCTGCTTCTGCGAACACGGCAATCATGGCCACGAAGTGTATGATTCGACTGAGCAACGACAACGGTAACAGTTATCACAACGACAGTTATGTGATGTGGAAATATGAGGACAAAACCCCGACGGTGACGCACATCGAGTCGCTGCAGAATTCCGTTTGGCCCGCCAGAGGACCTTTTGCAGGCAATACTGAAGTCAAAGTGATAGGCACAAACTTTTTGCCGAGCAAGTACTTGAAGTGCAAGTTCGGAGGCGTCACCTCTGGACAAGGCGCACAAACCTACGTGGAGGATGACGTGAGCCACATCGTCGGCGAACTAGGGGGACGGGTTAAATATATTTCATCGACGGAAATAATATGCGTCTCGCCTGCGTTTGGCCCGGCGGCGAGCGTCGCGCAGTACCCCAGCGGATCGCCCGGGTCAGTAGGTTCAGGCGCTCTTCTAGACGTCACGAGCTACGAAGACAACACAGACGTGCTAGATGCAATCGCGAGTATCACCATCGTATCGGGCGGCCGGGGGTACGCCACGCCTCCAACGATCACGCTGGAAGGCGGAGGTGGTACCGGCGCAACTGTGAATTGCACCATCGATCCATACGGTGCGATTGACGCGGTGACCGTGGTCAACGGAGGTAGAGGGTACAACCGGGGAAGTGGAGCAGACGCTACTGCTGTTTTGACGACAGTGAGCAACAAAGAAACAGTCTCCATGCTCAAGGTTTCCGACGGAGGGTCGGGGTACATCGTCCCTCCTGACGTGGTGTTTTCGTGTTCTGGGGGGGGCAACGCGTGCTTCGCGACTGGGGACGTTTCAGGTGGCACCGCTACTTCCGCTATTTCACCCGGCACGCACGCGCGAGCGGTGGCGGTTCTCGGGGACGACCCATCCTGTGACCGTTCGTTCGAACGGTGCCAGGGCCAAGGCGCGGTGGTACGTGTGGATCTGCTGTTTCCAGGGGCGTATTATTCCTCCGCTCCTGTTGTGAGCTTTATACCAAGAAAGCCGTACGTCCGAGTCACCGCGAACGAGTGGGCAAACGGCAACGCCACGCGCGACGATCCAAAAAGAGTCGGGTACTACAGTAAACAAGGCAAAGGCGCAGATGAGCTGGACCCTGAGGGTGAGCATGGGAGCTGGCCCTCGGGCAGTCTATCTACAAGCGTACCCTATGACGTCGAATTCCTATCAGGCAACCCGAACGGCGCTGATTCGTTCTACGGCATACCGGGCATAAGGAACGGACGCTTATCAGGCGTGGACGATAAAGAGTGCGTGAAGAATATTTCTGATTGCCCGAACCCGGCGAACCCGGGCACGGCTAGCGGCTGGAAAACGTGCAACCTGTGCGTCGATTTCCGAAACCCAGAAGACCGAGGTCCTTTGTTACCTCCGTTGGGCAAAGCCTTCATGGACGGTTCCATAAAACCAGGCCACCAGGAGTTGATAAGGGTGAGTAACAACTACCACAAGTTCGGAGTGACTAATCCTGTTGACCGCGACCAACCGCGCACGCATCTCGGGTACCGCGATTTAACGAAGGACCCGGGGAATGGGGAGGACATGGGGTACTGGATGTGGTCAACTTCCGGAATGTCATCCGCGGAGATGAACAAGTGTCGTGTATCCAACAACCCGCCGATACGGGAGTTCCAGGGGATTCAGGGCCACGGGCTGGATAGCGCGTTCGGTATGGGCACCTCCAACGACGGCGGCGGCGGGTTGCTTTATCTTGACGGCTCGTCGGTGCAAGGCGCGCCCGGTTCCGGCGCCACCGCGCACGCGGTGCTTTCTGGCAACGCCACTGCGTGCGCCACTACATTGGGGTGTTACATTGTGGAAATCGTGGTAGACACCCCGGGGGAGGGGTACAACAAGCCTCCCTTGGTTGTCATCAGCGGAGGCGGCTCTGGGCACGGCGCGAAAGCGAAGGCGTTCCTTTCAGGCGGCACTGTGTTCAAAATCGAAGTCGACGTGAACAACCGGGGGATGAGTTATACCTCGGAGCCTGTGATCACATTAGCCGCGATGACCGTGCAGTCCATGTACGACCAAGGTTTGGGGCATGGGGCGTATCATTTCGACGAGAGCACTTTAAGTGGCATGGCGTCGCCGTCGCTTCAAGCGCAGCTGAACATGCGCGGCGTGTCGAACTACGATGTCGGGCACGGCGCGTTCCCGGGCCACCCTGGAAACACCAATCAAGGCCACCCCGACTCGGACTGCATTTACTTTCTGTACAGTGATATCTACGTGTCGCCGTCAGGGAGTGATTCCACTGGCCAAGGCACTGCAGGAAGACCTTACAGAACGATTCAAAAGTGCATCGATGCCAGTCTCAGCGGCGCTCGTGATTACTACGTTTACAAAAAAGCAAACGGGGGCGACCGGGATCCTTCGATTCCAGACGGCTCCCCCCGGTTCGGCGACGAAACACAAGGTGAACGCGTGGACGCCACTGGCGATGGCGAGAACACCCCTACCGGGTACGACCAGGGGTACACCGGGCGGACGGTCCGGCACGTTGCGAACCGGCAAACTGGGTGGCGCGAGAAACGCACGGGCGCGCTGTACGGCGGAAAATCCTGGAGCGACGACTCGAAAGACACGCAGAAAGGGTTCGGGTACGCGGTGAACCGTGACCGGTGCGTTTTGAAGGACGGAGTTTATTGGGGCGAAGGGAACCGGGAACTGCAACCGCACGGACACATGACTGAAGTGTGGGCCGAGAATGCGCAGAACGTTACGCTGGATTGCGGGGGGAAGTCGGTTGGAAAGAATGTGTTCGCGAGTGATAGGCACGCGGGTGAAGCCGCGATTGCGACTGGGTCTGTTTCCATTAAGGGTGTCATTATGCGACGATGCACCGTGCGCGCTGACCCTGCGCCTGATTATCGGCCATACTACCCTGGAAGACCGGGATATGGCCCGGGGGCGCGGGATCCGAATGGAAACGCGTGCTGGCCGGGTGCGACCGGGTGTCAATTCAACCAAGCCTAGCGTAGTGAAGGTCATAATGTATTATCATTCAATATGCTTCAATACCCTCAATATACTTCGATTAATTACTTCACGTCATCCCAGACATACTCTGGGTAATACAGACTCTAGCTCGTCCCCCGTCCCTTGCCCTTGCCCGCTGCTTCCCCCGCCTGCCGCTCAATTGCCTCCGCCTCCGCCTTGACGGTTTCCCAGAGTGATCGCGAAAACTCCGACATTGTTTTCGCCGCCTCAGTGGGCGCTTCTGTGAGCTTGTTAAGTTTGCCACTCGCCTGCGCTTCTTTCAGGGCTTTGTCTGTTCTGACGGCGAAACTTTGGAAGGTTCTACTGTTGGCTAAAGCGTCGACGAGAAGCTCGTTGAACACGTAGTTCATCACTCTGGAGAAGAACGCCATGGTGGAGTGATTGGGAAAGTCTCTTCCTCACGGCAATCCTTTCAAGTCTCGCTCCACTTCAGACCTCGGTCTTCTGGCCACCTAGCTTTACCGACGTTTCCTACTTTACCCGTGTCACAACCGGCGTGAATCACGCGGTCGCTGGTGTTGCAGGCCACTCCGAGTCCACACCGCCTCGCGCCGAGAGAAGTAACAGGAAGGATGCCGTCGCGGAAGTATTTTTCTCAAGGACCCCTCGATTCTTGGTTTAAAAAAACCCATATAAAAATCACGCTCTTGTCGGCGCTGTTCATTCAGCGACGTCGCACTTCCGTCAGCGCAGCGCGCGTGTTATCTCCACGCACCGGAGCGCACCCTACCCCGCGGACCATGGTGGGCCCGTTCAAGATGCCCTCCTCGGCGGAGGCTGAGGAGGATAAGCGCCGCAAGGTACGTGGATCTGCTACGCGAACCCGCCAACTTCGAGAAATTTCTCGTGCTCTCGCCGCAGCCTCATGGCACGAGCATAGACTGATCTCCATCACCTCCCCCCCTTAGGAATCGATCATCAAAATCAGAGGCTGGGTAGAGAGCTACGTCCCCGCGGACCACTTAAAGTCGCGGGCGTGCGTGATTGACATACAGGAGGTACGAGTTGAATCGGGTCAGAATCACCATTTGAGGTTGCACGTCAAATCTTGCATTATTTTTCATAGGATCATGACTGACTCGCGTACAATTCCAATTCACCCCTCCCTTCCAAACAGGCTCAGTGCGGCGACCCCGACTGCTCGCCAATCGACACGATCGTTCGGATTATTTACGAAGGCAACTGCGGGACCGTTTTCGGGTTACCGTGCGAAGCGTGGGAAGTGGACAAAACCGATTTGCACGAGTCGATGCCGCCCGAGGAATTCTTCGCAAAGTGGAAAGCCGGCGAGAAGGCGCAGTGGCCGCCTGAGCCTGAGAACCCCGAGCCCGGGGAGCCGCCTGCGGTTGAGTTGCGGTTCAAAGTGGGTGATCGTGTGGAGTGCTGCGTCGCGAGGGGGCCGGACGGGTGGAAACCCGGGACGGTGGTTTCGTTGTGGTACCGTGCTGCATCCTGGCCCACCGGGCAGTTCGCGCCGTATCAAATCAAACTGGACGACCACGAAAGCCTAATTTTCGCGCCGCAGGACAGGGATAACTGCATCAGAGGAGGGGCTTCGCAGGCGGTAGAGGTGAACTGAGGTGGGGTGGTTAATTGTTGAGTGAGCGACAGATGAATGCAATCATGAGTTGAATTAAAATCGCACTTGAAACTTGTTTCCAAAAATCCCGGCCGACGGTTCAGCTTCTTGGAACGTTCGATGGCGATGGGTGCGTGACGCGGCTGTGTTCGTTCATAGTGTTGGACACACCCTTGAGGTGTTCGATACAAGCATTTTCTTCGTACCATCGCCAGCGCACATCGCAGCCTCCGCCCGAAGGCTCTTGACATCAGCTCGTGTCGGTCCGTCAACTACTCCTCGACATCTAGGATCCGCCGATCCCCACGTCGTCGACCTTTGAACTTCCATCGGGATCCTTTCAAGCCGTCGCGGGTGACCATCAAACGACATCCTTTCAAATCACAACATGCATCCCGAGACGTCCATGCCCACGCACACACATGTGGTGTCCCCATCGGACGATGCGATTGACACTCATGACTCGTTCCTTTCCACCGCCCGCGCCAAGGCCAAGGCGATGGCAACGAAAAAAAAAGGGCTGGCGAAGAAACGATTGGCGGAGAAGCGGGAGCGCGAGAGTGTTGCAACGACGCCGACCACTCCGCTTCGACCGATCGATTTGCAAGCACAGCAAGGATACGTGATGCATGTCGATACGGTATCGGTACCGTCTAATAATGACCTGCAATTGGTCATCACAAAAGTCGTCACTCCAGGTTCGAGTAATACCTGCAACGACTGCTGTTCCGATACACCAAAAACTCCAAACACGCCGCCGTTGCCGTCCGTCGCGTCTGTTGACATCACAATTGATCAGCCTCCATCACAGCAAACCTCCGACACCTCCTCCGAACTAAACGGCATCGCATCCTGCGCCGTGTTAGGGAAGTTCGTGTTTTGCGGGATGAGCGATGGAAAAGTCGTGGCGTATCCATTGGAGGGTGATGATACGGCAAAGGAAACAAAAATGTGCATCGCGCCGCCTTCAGCGTTACAAAACCAAGGCGCGGCGCGTCTCGTCGCCGTTGCCGATTGCGATCGGAATGAGTACCTCCCACTGGGCATATGCGTAGTGTACGACTCTGGTGCGTTTGCGAAGTTCAAGTTTCTCGATGAAAATAACTCGTACACCCCGATCAATTTCTCAGCCCCCCACTCAACTTTCGCGGACACGAACAAGGGGCAAGTTAATCGGCAACGCTCGAGGTGGCACACGAACGCTAGACACACGATAGGAGGCGCTTTACTCACAAAAGATGGCAAAGCTCTATTCATCGCCTCGCCCGTGCTGCGGGAACACGTGGTGTACAAGTGGAATTTGCCTATTGGTAAACAGTCTGAAGACTCTTTTGGTGATCTGAATGACAAATTAAAATTTGGAACCCTGGAGCGTCTCGAAAAGCACGTCGACAAAGTGACGTGCCTGGCGTTTTACGGAAACGGACTGGTCACCGGGGGCAACGATAAACAGCTAGTGGCGTGGAGGGCTAGGGGTGAGTCGCCGCGTGCCCTGAAGGAAGAAACCCTAAAGATTGGTCCCGAAACCCTGACGAGTGTTTCAGAAACCCTAAGTAAACCCTCGCTCGTTTCCGCTCGGAGCGTCAAAGCACCGGGCGGCGCGATTCGAGCGCTGACGGTTTCGGCCGATTGCGACTCCATCTACACCGCCGGGAGTGACGGCGCCGTAAGGGCTTGGGACGTCTCGGATGTGTTCGGGGTGAAGGGTTTCGTACTGCTCCGAACCTTTCTCGGCGGCCACGACGGTTTCTGTGTTTCTATCTGTCTATTAAACGATCAATTCGTCGTTTCCGGATCCGAAGCCAACCCCGGCGGGTTCTGGGTCAAAGGCGACGGCGCAGTGAAGGTTTGGCGCATCGCGAGCGGCAAATGCGTCGCGACTAAATGCGCCATGGACCAGAAAGGGGACATCGTTGCGATTATTTCGAGTTGGGCTGGAGTGAACAATGATTCGCATTCTACAAAGAACACCTCCATGTTAACCGCCTCCAAGGATGGGAAAGTCGCGCACTGGAAAGTGGATGCGTCTAAAAGTATTTCCAACGTCTCAAATTTTTCTGAAAGGAAACGCAACACCGACGCCGACGGCGGCGTCGTGTCCTTGACGTGGAGCAAAGGCTTCTTCGATTAGGGTACGTGGATGGGGAAGACATGAGAGGATGAAGAAATACAGTGATCGGATAATGAAGAAATGCGGAAGACTGTATACGGTGACTATATACTCATACGAGTAGTTGTCATAAAAACAGCTGCTTTTACTTTTTCTTTCCCTTCGCGACGCCGCCTTTTACCTTCACGTCTTTCGCGTTTTTCTTTTTTTCTTTTTGACCGTACTTCGCTTCCAGTGACGCGAACAAGTCACCCGCCCTGTGTTCTCGTTTCGCCAAAATCAGCGCCGCCAAGTCGCTCGTGTCGTCCTTTTTCGTACCCTTGACCTGCTTCTTTTGAGGTTTTAAAGGATTCTTGGGAGCGGGTTTTTTGCGGGTCGCCGTTGCCCATGTTTCGTAGATTTGAAACGAACTTATTTTATTTTTCGCGAGCGCGTCGTCAATCACGTCCGCGAATCGATGCGCGTCAACCTTCTCCTCCGAGCACATCACCCAAGCAAACACAGCTGTCATATCACCATTAAACTTGGCATAAGCACTTATGACATCGTTCTTCTCCTCATCGCTCCCTCGGTAACTGTCAAAAAACACATCAACGTCCTCCTCCGTCACCTTTTTGTACACGTTTCGGTAATACTCGTACAGATTTTTGAACTGATCCCCGGACAGTGTTCCGTCGTCTATGTCACCCGTCTCGTCGTATATCGCTCGTTTGTTCTCATCGCTTAAGATTCCGTATACTTTCTGCAGTGTTTGAAACTTCTCAGCCGCATCAGGGGACTTGTTCTTATCGGGGTGGACCTGCAAAGCCGCCTTGTGGTAGGCCTTTTTGATCTCCGATGGCGTAGCGGTGTTTGGGACGTTCAGAATCTCATACAGGGACTTTCCCCCCAAGCCGTCGTCGTCGTTTTCGGAATCGGAACCGGACGCGTGCGCGTCGTGTGCGTCGTCACCGTCAGACGGGGGGCGAGACATCGTGCGTCAAGACACGGAGGGACGCGGCGAGTTGTGCGGGCGGTTGATGAGCACGCGAAAATGAAAAGTGTACTGGAGTTGGTCGCTGTCGTTCGTCACCGAGTGCTTTCATAAACAATCTTTCGAACCACGCACGAACCACGATATGCAAACCCGTCGCTGCCCGCACAGCTGGCGGACAGCACAGAGTTTGCCCGCAACAGTCGGGAAAAATAAATGGAAACTCATTTCTCGATTCGGGAGACTAGTAACCCGAAACTTGTAGAACATCGGTCACCTTTGTTTTTAAAAGGAAAATCCATACTTATACTTCTTTTCATCGAAGCTACGTCACGATACATACACGATACGTTTGTTCAAGCCGCGGAGTTCAATGGGGGCAAACGCAGGCGCGCTGCAGGCGTGCTGGAGGCGTGAAGAGCGTGAAAGGTGTGTTTGGCACATATTCGAGGTGTTTGAGGTTTGAGACGGGTTCCCAGGGTGTTGGGTGCTGGTCGTCGACTGGTGAGAGGGAGCAGCGACACGTGTTGATCCGCCCCCTTTTTTGCGACAATGTTCGGGGACGACGAGTACCTGCTGTGCGGGGCGGCGGAGGGTGTGCGGTGTGGGCACAGGAAGTTTAAGGAAACATGCGAGATATGCATCGCGAAGAGTCGGTGCGTGCACGGCAAGGCCCCGAGCCGGTGCTTGGTGTGCGGCGGCGGTGGGATGTGCACGCACGGCCGCCAGCGAAGCCAGTGCGTGGAGTGCGGCGGCAATGGTATTTGCAAGCACAAACGGATCAAGAGCCGGTGCAAGGATTGCGGGGGAAGCGGGGTGTGCACGCACGGCCGGCGGAAGTACCGGTGCCGTTTTTGCAAGGAAGAAAAGATGGACGCGGAGCACGAAGAAGGACCGTTTAAATTAAGGGAACACTTCTTGGGGGTCAACGTCCGGGAAGGGGACGTGAACGCGGCGACGCGACAAGATTTCGAACCAAACCCGGCGGAGAAGGATTCAGACAGCGGCCGCGATTCCGGCGACGTCGACGTGCCGGATGAGAAAAACGGCGAGGGGGGTGATTCGCGGGACCACTCAGTGCCGAGCGACGAGCAAAGACCGGCGAAGAAGGGTAAAGCGGCGTAAAGTACGTGAGGGGTTATATTTGGCGAGCCAACGGTGAACGCACTGCACTGTTTTTCATTTTGCAAAAATTTAGACACCCCTGAAATTAGTACGCTCCTATCGTTTCTTCGTCAGGTGTTTTGTGGCGCCCGACCCGCCCAACAGGTTGGCGATGTCCCCCCACCGTGACGCACGTTCGCCGTCCGGGCGTTCTCTCGCAGAGCACATCGCCCGTCGCTCCGCGAGCTGCGTCGGGGTTTCGTTGGATGTATCTCGTACGGAAATACTCGCCCCGTTGTGCAACAAACTCGCCACCACGCCGCGGTGCCCGTTGAGCGCCGCCCAGTGCAACGCAGTTCGCCCCCATTGATCACGCCAGTTTATGAAGTCAGTATCGCCATCGGCCAACTGTTTGCTCATACCAAGCAACCAGTTTATATTAGTAGAACTCGTTCCGCTCCGGCACGCCGCGTGCAACACTGTTTGCTTGTCGTCGTCCAGGGAGAATAAACACGTGACGCGTTTTTTGGTTGACTTGTTTTTGCGTGAAGTATTTTTCTTCTTCGAGTGATAAGACTCTTTTGAGTCAAACACACTTTCGAGGAAAGAATAATCGCCGTCCCCTGCTTGCAGTAAGATATTCAGCCCTTCCACTGAAAACGGCTTCGGAGCCGAGAGCGCGAGGGAAAGGGGCGTCACACCTCTTCGCGCTCGGACGTTTATTTTCGCGAAGTTAGAAACCAACGCGAGGGTTGCTTTCTCGGCGCCCGCCGCGCACGCGGCGTGCAAAGGCGTCTGAGTATTTAGTGTGGAACTTTGCTCACTCGTACCAACCCACCCGTCGACAGGAACGCCGTTATTGACTAAAACGTGAACCGTGGAGTGATTGTCCTCGACAGCAGCCTTGTACAAAAGGGAAACGCCCAAGTCTTGGTTTGTGTGTTTTTTCTTGTCGTTACCGCCGTTCACAGTCTTCGCATCCTCCCTGGATAAGTCATCTTTCGCTGCTTCGCCGAACACCCCTTGAGTGATATCTTCCCTCAACCGTACCGTCCACTGTTTAAGTGACACGTCAGCAGTCAGAGCCACGGGTGCCAGCGCGCCGCGCAACGCTTCGCCGTGTTGGCCGACTTCTGTTTTATTCTTTTCGTCACTGCTCCCAACATAAACCAGTTCCAAACACACGCGCCGGCACACTTTCACCGCGACCATGGAGTCCCCCCCCAGTTCAAGAAATTTAGAGGATTTTGAAACTTGAGTAGTAGGTACACCCAGCTCAAGTGACCATATGCTCCGAATAGAGTTAAACAACACATCGGTATTGAACTCGTCGTTTTCTGAGTCGTCGTCGTTTCGATTCGGCGGCGCCGGCGTTTGATGAAATTTTGATAATTTATCAAGATCAACCTTCCCGCTGTTCGTCGTTGGAAAGCTGTTAACGTACCCGAAACGAGTTGGGACCATGTGTTGCGGTAGCTTGCGTTTTAATAACCACGTGATGGTGTCACAGGTTGTGGCGCTTGGGGTTTGTACGGATAGAAGGTCACTGGGGTCATTGGACTCAGAAACGTCTGGGTTACTTTCTTCTGAGTTTTTTTTTTCGTCAACAGCCCTCATCCACGCGACGAGCATTTTCTTTTCGTCCTCGCACTGTTCAGACTGTTCAGACTGTTTGCCCGTCACCGTGACGACGACGTCTTTTATGAAACCTCGTGCTTGTGTTTTCGAACCCGCAAACAAGTCCCGCATCACGCACTCAATTTCCCCGAGCTCCACCCTGCGGCCTCGAATTTTAACCTGCCCGTCTTTGCGCCCGATTAACAAGTGTACACTGTTTTTTTGGTTATTTTGGACGCGCTTGGTTATGTCCCCCGTTCGAAAATAACGAATTTCGTTTCCACTGTGACTATCCACGATGACTCGAAAGCGTTCAGCCGTGCTTTCAGGGTCACCGGCGTACCCCAAACCGACTTGTGGTCCGCAAAGCCAGAGCTCGGAGAAACAAGAAGAGGATGTAAAATCATCGTCCTCCAAGTTTTCTTCAAAATTATCGTCGATCGCCGAAAGCGGGTCGTCTCCGGCCGCTTTGGCGTGTATCAACTTCAACCCGTTGCCCATGACCTGTCCTAGGTATTTTCGTGAATCGTCAACTCGTGGTTTAATTGCAGAAAACGTCTGGTAAACGCAACACTCTGTTACCCCATAAGTGTTTGCTAACACGTCAACTTTGTCTATCCAGAAATCGACCAAAGTCTGCGGAGTCTGCTCGCCGCCCAGCGCTATAACTTTTAGGTGGGGCAGAAACGATTGACTGTTAAGACTGCTAAGACCTGCATCGGGACCGGCAACCACCGTCCCTAGCGCTGTCGGCGTGGTCGTCAAGTGAGTAGCACACGAAATCGCCAAGCACCTCCCTAGGTTTCCTAGAATTAAACTCTTGGGACACATCGCGAGACATGCTCCAACACAAAGCGTCGAAAAAACATCGCCAAACGAGGGATCAAAAACAGAAGGGCTCGCGACGAACACTGTTGATTGTGAATCAATCTTGTGCGATTCGATTTTTCCGGAGCAGAAAAATCTCAATCCCCCTCTCGTCCCGATACACCCTTTCGGCTTTCCCGTGCTTCCGGAGGTGAAGAAGACGTGTGAGACTCTGTCGTGGTGTTTTTCATGGCATAAATCCAAATCCAAGTCCAAAGCTGCCAAGACGTCGTCATCCTCAAAATCAGTTCCAGACTGGTTCTCATACGTTTCGAATTGATCCACGGTGTCGCTGGCGTTGAGAATGAGTACATCACCATTAGGGTGCGTCGTCGTGAGGGCTTTGTCCCTTGATTGACGGTCTAATAACTCAACCGCTCGTTCCAACTCGTGACGATACGAAGCGTTTACATTGGAGTCGTCAACCACGACGATTGCGCATTGAGAATCACCCATCATATGAGCAAGTCTTTCCGCCGGGTCATTCTCGGAAAGAGGCACCACCGCGGCGCCTGCTAGGGCTACTGCTAGGGTACAAATAACCAAATGCGGGCCTTCCGGGAGTAATAAGCCAATGGTATGCGCCTTGTGTTTTTCGTTTGTTTGTAAAGGCGATAAAGTTGGAGGTTTGCTTTTCGATTTTTTTATTAGTGAAGACAGTTTTCGCGCCGCTCCAATAGACGCGCGGTACAACGCGTCGTACGACCAAACAGTCTGCGTATAATCACGCAGGTAGTACTTTAACGCCTCGGCGGTGTTCAGGTTTGGGTCCTTGGCCCGGGTAACGAACCGCGCGAGCGGCGATGTTGGATTATTAGAATCCATTTTCTTTTGACTCTGATGTTACTTCCGATTGGTCCTGTCCTGGGAAGCACTGGAGCACCGCGACCTGCATGCGTTCCAGGTCGTTCGGTTCCAACGGTCCTTCACGTTTCCCTCGAGTCGTTTTCAGCGCGGCCTTGGCTTTGCCCTTGCTCAGCCGCTTCGCGTCTCCTCCGCCCGTGGCGCACAACAGGCGGACGAACTTCTCAGCTTCCACCGCGCCGACACCTGCGATTTTCAGATTAACCACCGCAACGCACGCCAACTCGAACGCGTGGTCCGGAGGCCCGATGCAGCACAAACAGTTCGGTCTATGCTTCTCACTGTCAGTGCCAGGCAACCGAAACGGACCCCCGGAGGCGCGCATCCGACAGTGGAAGGTGAGAAGCGTGGACGAACGAGATGACGCTTTCATTATTGAGAACCGCCGCTCCAAGAAAAAGTCGCACCGCCGCTAAAAAGAAAAATATCATCTCATCGTTGTTAGCAAAAGCCCTGCCGCCCCTCTGCTCATTGCGCCGCGCGGCGCTGTGGTTTTATTCAAACACCCCGGGTTCGGCGCACACATACCTCCACCATGCCTCTCCCCGGCCACGTCAAGGTCCGGCGTGAGTGTTTGTCCTTCGTGGTTTTAGGCGCGACCGGCAACTTGGCGCAGAAAAAGCTCCTCCCCAGTCTTTTTAACCTTTACGCGAATGGCCATCTCCCGCCCCGGACCTTGATCGTGTGCGGCGGCCGGCCCGCACACAGCGACCAGGGTTTCCACGACATCACACAGAAGAGCCTAAGGGAGTTCCTGCACAGTAGTAACGTGGCGAGGGCGGCGCAGGAGAGGGACAATGGAGACAACTCAAGACGTCCAATCCGCCAGCCATCGCTAGCAGCAGGCTTTGACGATTTGGACACAGAGTTTCGATCAATGATGGGAGACAAGAAAAGCACTGGGAGTACACAGTCTTCCATGAATTCCCCGAAGCCGCCGCTGCCGCCCCCAACTGCACGGGACATCGGCGGGTGCGCGATAACGTCTCGCAAGTCCTCGTACGCCAACCTGGCGGATTTGGACTCCGGAAACACAGACGACGACGCGCATCAAAAGCATTCGCCGCAAAAGTCAAAACTCGGAGGACACTCAAATTCAATTGACAAAAAGATGCAGTCGCAATCGCCGCCCGAGTTTTTAATCACCGATTTTTTGGGAATCGTGCGGTACGCGTGCGTGCCGGATTGTTCGTCCATCGATGCGGCGAACGAGGGGTTGAAGGACGTGTTTGGTTTAATTACGGAACACGAAGAGAAACATAAAGACGCGCCTGGGAAAAACAGGTTGTTTTATTTGGCAATGCCGCATGAGTTGTACCTTCCCGCGGCGGACGCTGTTCACACTCTAGGCAGAGCAGAAGGGTCCGCCGACCACGACGACTCGAGGCACGCACTCGCATCCACCAACGGCCACCAAAACGGAAATGCGTGGACGCGTATCGTGGTGGAGAAGCCGTTCGGGAGCGACTTGGATTCCGCGCGGGCAATGCATCAGTCGCTGAAAAAGCACTGGGCCGAGCGCGATTTGTACCGCATAGATCGCTATTTGGGCAAGGAAGTGATCGATAACTTGCTCGTGATGCGTTTCGCGAACAGGATGTTGACCCCTATTTGGAACCGCGAAAACGTGGCCAACGTGCAGATCGTGTTCAAGGAACCCGCGGGTACCACCGCTGAGTATTTTGACAAGCACGGCATCGTACGCGACGTGATGCAGAATCATTTACTGCAAATCATGGCAGTGTTGGCGATGGACCGACCTGTTTCATTAGACCCAGAGGACATCCGAGACGCGAAACTGAAGGTGCTGCGGCAGGTTGCGAAAGTAAACCCGGTGACGGATGTAGTCGCTGGGCAATACGTCGCGGACCCAAAGGACCCGGTAAACAAACCGGGGTACAAAGAAAACAAAAGCGTCCCGCACAATTCAAAAACCCCAACCTATGCGATGCTTGTTTTGAACGTTCGCAACGAACGGTGGGACGGTGTGCCTTTCATTTTGAAAGCGGGCAAGGCGCTGGATGAACGGAGGAGTGAGATCAGAGTGCAGCTGAAATCGACACCCGGGGATATATTCTCGCCCGACGATGGACTCAGCAGAGGACGTTTCGGCGCCGAGCCCGCCGATCTGGGTGCCGGGCCCAACGAGTTCGTTTTAAGAATCCAGCCGCACGAAGAGATGTACATGAAGCTCACGATCAAGGAACCGGGGTTGGGGGTGAAGCCCGTGCCGAGCGAGATGGAACTTTCAGGACGGTGGAGAGCGGAACAGGAACGAAAAGAGGTTGCAGGTGAAGCGCCGCGCAGGGCGTACGAAAGACTCATCCTAGACGCCGTCAACGGACACCAGCAGCACTTCGTTCGCGGCGACGAATTGGAAGCGGCGTGGGCGATTGTTGACCCGATTAATTCCGCTATAGAAAAAGGGGCAGTGCCTGTTTATAACTACCCAAGAGGGTCACGGGGCCCCCGAGAAGCGGACACGCTTCGAAAGTCAGTGGGGCACGTCACGTGCGCGGTGCCGAGGGACGGGGTGAAGCTTTCGAGTTCCGACGATTTATGCTTCGACGACGAGACGGAAGCGAAACAACGCGGCGACGGATTGACGATTGCCACTGGCAATCAGTCTGATAATAACTCCGATACCTCGGATACGGAAAAGGACGGTACCCCGAAACACGAGCGCCGGCGGTCTGGCGTGCCCATGAGCGCGGTGCTAGGGAGGGACGGGGACGAGGAGGGGGTGCCCATGCCGCCGGCGGCGTAGGGTATGTTGAAGGTGTAAAAAATTCCATTCAGCTTTTTGCTCGATTTCATCGGTTCTTTCGCTCCACTTCTTCATAGTTTCGGGCGCGTGACTTGTGTGATGTTGACCTACGCGCGACGCGCGGCACCTGTGTTGTTCCGCGGGGTGCAGGGTAGGGTAGTTGCGAGGGGTGTTTCATCGCCCCGGGGGTTTTGTGACGGTGCAACTGAAGAGGATACCTCTGCATCGGAGGCTAAAGCGGAAGAGGTTAAAAAGTTTCTCGACGCGCTCGGCATCGAATCGGACAAGTACGTGGAGAAAATACCGGACATGGCCACACTTCTGCTCCACACGAAAACGGAAACCCTGAAGAAGGAAGGGATGGCGATCAAGGATCGGAAAAAACTACTCTCGCACGTGGAGAAGTACAAGAGTGGGCTCTGGGCACCTCCGACGGGGGAGTAGTTTAGGGTTGTCAATGAGCAGTTAATAAATTTTATCAATCTCTCCAAATCACAAATCACCCGCGGCCTCTCTTACGCTCTGCCCCCCGCTCACGCGCCATGCCCCCCGCCGGCGACGCGTGTGAGGCTCTTTCCGATGACATCGCAAGAGCGGTGCACCCTGATTTCAAGCTGTTAGATGACCACGGGTTTGACATCAGGGCCACCGCGGATGCTATGTTAGCCCGTCTCGATGAATTAGGCGCTATGTTAGGCACGCTTCGCGCAGAAGGCAGAGAACAGCGGGAAGCCCTGGAGCCCGTGCTGGAGGCGTTCGCGGAGGGCATGGCGCGCGATTTCGCGTACGTAGACTCCGTGGAGGACACCGTGAATGCGATTGAAAACGCCGTGGCGGACACCGAGCGCCAGCTCTCGCAACTGGAACAGAGCCAATTCAGGAACAACCGCTTAAAGGATGTGGAAGCCGCGCGACGTGGAATCGAAGAGCTGTTCGCAAAAGTGGGGGGGACGTACGCGAACCTAACGAGTAGTGTAGGTGGTCTAGGTGCAAATTTATCCTCAAACATATCGACCGCTACTAGTAACGCGAACCAGAAAATAGAAAAGGCTAAGGTTTCCGCAAACGGCGCAGTTGCTGCGGCGAAGGCGAAGGCGGAACTCAAAAAAACAGAAAAAGCAAACTCGAAAGCGAAACAAGAGGCGGATAGTTACTGGGAAGAAAGCGGGGACTCGCCGCGAGCCAAGGACGCCTCAAACAGTGTGGTCAGTACGTTATCTGAAAGCGTGGGAAAAGTATGGTCCGGATTGGGAAGAAAAGAAACCGAGCCCGAGGACGACGGCCCGAAGGGGAACATTCCGAGCACTTAGATTTGTTAATTTATTATTTGTATTTCACAGGGAGATTTAGAACTCCTGAACTACTAGTCTGTCTCCCACGCCGACGCGGGCTCTGCGAAGATGCGCTGGATCCTTTTAGCCGTCAGCGATTGAAACGCATCCACCGTTTCATCGATGATCTTTGACCGTTGCTTGAATCGCTTTGACCGGTGTGAAGCCTTTGATGGTGTCACCGTGAAGCGCACCGACGACGCGACGGCTTTCGGTTCGTGAAAATCGCCAACACGAAAACTCTTAACTTTCCCCAACACTTTTGAGTTTATCTCTTCCACTTCCCGTAACCTTCTCAACAGCCACATCTCGTCACCTTTGGGTTTCGGGTGTGGAACGTCGGGTAACACGGACTTGAGCCGGTTCAAGGGCTTGGGAGCGATGAGCCGGATACTTGCTTTTTTTGTGCGTGATACTCGAGAAATACGAGAGGTATTACGGGTACAGGTTTTACGAGTAGAGATACTGCGAGTAGAGACACGACTCGTTCTACTGGTTCTAATCGTTCTACCCGGATTATTTGCATTCACTCCGTGAACTAAACGCTTTCGGCGAAGCGACGCACCGGTGGTCGGTTGGAAAACGCTCGGCATGTTTTTTGAAACATTCCTTCGTCCAGACCGAGGAGGAACCGAACGCAACACTCGGTGTCCCGAAAGCGGTGCTGTGTGAAGTGGCGGTTGTGGTGTTACCTCGTCCGCGTGTACGTGCACGACTTTTATGGTTTTGAGTTGTATTGTAAGACGACGTGTGATGGGTGCACCAGAGATGCGGTCGAGCTTCGAATTACGTACCGCACCGAGGTCACGACGCGATGAGATGTGCGAGGCTTTTTTGGAACTGCTCGTTTCGGCGTTGCTCGATTTGTTTCGGTCATCACGCACTTCGTCAGTCTTGGCAACGAGCCCTTCCCGAGGGTCGAACAGTGTGTTGAACCTCATGAGGAGCGGTTCGCGTCTTGCTTTCCACATGTCGTGGACAACTTTTGTTCACGTCCTTCCGTGCACGCGGGTGTGTGCCCTCGTGCCGATTTGGTAAATGCTTTTCTCGGAACAAGTGACGATTCGTGTGCACCGATTTTTTCGGCCACGCACTCTTGGCTAATATCTTGGCCCGATCGATACGCACTTCAACTCGAGCGTCGTTTAGCATCGCACGTGGGCATAGTCCCCCGCGCCGTGACTCACGGGCGGTGCACTGTATATAGCGCCACCGCTTCGTTCGTCCGGGCAAAGCAAGTGGTCAAGCCCAGGGTCACGTGCTGCGCGTTGGTAACGAGTCAGGCCGGTTGAATCCTCGAGTACCTGTTTTGGAAGCGACCGAGCCGAAACCGAATCGGCATCGATGCGTCGCTTCGCCACCGGGTCGCTTCGCCAGCGGCTCCGCGCTAAGCGAGATGCGCGCGTTGAAAAACGCCCTCACTCCCTTGTGATCGTCGCGACGCTTCTCGGGTTGGCTTCCCTCGCCCCCGCGATCGGGTTAGGCACAGTAGGCCAACTCGCAAGAGGCGAGACGGCTTTATTTAGTGCTGGGGAAAAGTTTAGGTCAAACGATGGCGCCGGAACGTATGGGCAAACAGTCATAGGTTCTCACGGAAGAAATATCATGTCCGCCACAACCACCTGCACCGAAGACACTGGCTGGACCACAAGCCCAAGTGCAAACACGTTCCTGTACACCGTGGGCACTTTATACCTCTTCCTGGGTGTCGCCATCGTGTGCGACGATTTCTTCACGGATTCGCTGGAAGTTATTTGCGAAAAGTTAAACTTAAGCGAAGACGTGGCTGGGGCGACGCTCATGGCGGCTGGTAGTTCTGCGCCAGAGTTGTTTACGAGTACGATGAGCCTAGTCTCAACCAACGCCACGAACGAGCTGGGCGTGGCGACTATTGTTGGGAGTGCCGTGTTCAATATTTTGGTCATCGTCGCACTCGTCACGATTTTCAGCATCAACCCTTCGCGAAAAAAACTAAAACTCGACTGGAAACCAGTGACGCGCGATTGCTTCTTCTACGCAATCGCAATCACCAGTCTCCTGTTAGTGATGAGCGACGGCCGTGTGTATTGGTGGGAAGGCGTGGTGTGCGTGTGTCTGTACGGGGGGTACGTCTTGTTCATGTCCAGGAACGAAGTCATCATGAAAAAGGTTGACGCGATTTTTGAGCGAAACAATATCAGCCCGATTGACGACGACGTGGAAAAGAATACCATCGAAGATGTACACGCAGTTCCGTCTGTCGTACAATTAAGTCCGAAGTACACCGACGGACTCGGCGATTCGGATCCCGACGACCCGTACGCCTCGGTTGTTCGCGTCGAGGTCGTGAAGGAAGGAGAATGCGTTGAAGAACCCAATGAGACTGGTGTGACTGGAAAAACATCTGAAAAAACAAACTCAAAACCCGCCGGCCAAAGCCAAGCGGTTGTGGAAAAGTTCCACTCAACCGTTGATACCGGACCAACTGAAAGTGACGATTCGGATGATAACGATTCGGATCCATTCACGAAACCAGAACACCTCCGTGACTTCCCGCTATGGGCAATCAGTCTCCCCTGGTACGCCGCGTTTCGCGTGTCAATTCCAGACGCGAAGGGCGACTCGAAAATTTTCAAAAAAAAGAACTACCTCGTTTCGTTCTTCATGTCCGTGTTTTGGATAAGCTTGATTTCGCACGGGATGGTTGACTTGGCGTCAAGGCTGGGGTGCGTGCTTGACATTCCCGAGGTTGTCATGGGCACAGTGGTGTTGGCTGCTGGTACCTCGGTGCCGGATGCTTTAGCCTCCATTTCTGTGGCGCAAAGTGGCGCCGGCGACATGGCTGTCGCAAACGCCGTCGGCAGTAACGTGTTCGATATCTTGCTCGGTCTAGGGCTGCCTTGGTCGATATTCCTACCGTTCAGACACACGGGCTACGAACTCGTCAACAACACACAGCTCGCTCCCTCGATTTGCATTTTGGGTTTCGTTTTATTGGTGTATTACTCGTCAATCGCGGCTGCGAAGTTTACGCTGCACAAAAAACAAGCGTTCGTATTTTTAACCCTCTACCTAGCGTTCGTGGCGTACGCCATCGTAGGCGTGTGGTGGATGGACATGTACGACATAAAGAAGTGAGGAGGAGTGTGAGAAGCAAGGGAGGAGTATGCGTACTCATTAGTAGTAGTACTAGGTGTGATGCGTGGTATTAATAACTCGAGAATAACTCGTGATGATCGTTTCGATTACATTCTTTTCAATCCTTTTGAATCCCCGTCCGGTTTTTTTGTGCCTTGCTCTTCGACCCCGCAGCAACCCCTTGCAAATACGCATCGTCCACTGTTTTCTCAGCAGCACTTGCCGTGCATTCCCTCTTGGACTGCAGTCAAAGAAGGTCGGACTGCTCAACCTTCTCCGCGCGGCCAATCCAGTCCGAAATAGGCACCGCCGCTGAGCTTAAAACGCGCAGGAGCACTTCCTGGGGCATATCACCGAGGCACACTTCAGTTCCAGAAGATGGAGCGTCACTCGACCCTCCTTCCTCTGACCTACACCGCTGCGCTCTCCGTGAGTTCGCCTCCGCGCATAACAGAAACGTTCGCGCCGCGTCCCTGAACGTTTTTGGAAAGTCAGAGTGGTTGAAATCTGGTAACCACGCGGTGGGTGCGCGGAAGCGTAACACCCCGGAGGGCACGCCTATGAACACGAGGTCGTGCGGCGGCGGTCGCTTTTGCAGTGACGCAGGGCCTAGAGATGTGATGAACCCGGGGTCACCAGGCTGTAGCGGTTGTGGCACGGGAGCGGTCACGGCGCACACCCCGGTGACGTACACGCCGCGCACGCGGTTGCGAATGGTTTGTACGAAGCCGCGCTCCGAAGCGCCAGACTTGCCCTGTAACATGATCTGCTCGTTCCCCAGTTTGTGCAAGCGACGCAGTACTTTCATCTGCTCAAATGCATTGCCACCTGCTGTGTGACCGCCCTCTTCGCCCCCGCCTACGGCCCACGCATGTAATTTTCGCGACAGCGACGCTTGTTCGACGCGGATCGCTTCCAAGCGTTGTTGCTTTTCAATTGAAGACATGTCCGCGACAATCGCGTCTGTTAGGGTTTTGGGTCCGTTTTTCTCCTCATCCGTAGCCTCCCCTGCCCACGTGTGTATCCAATCTTGATCCGGATCAGACGCATCTAAACGTCGCGGGGGGGACATATCAACCGGGTCTACATCCGGGTCTAACAAAAGATTCTCCCCGTTTTTTTTCAACTCCGATTTTTCTTTCAGTGCACGTTCCGCTCTTCTCAAATCGTACGCGTGCACCCGCCCGCCCCGCTCCGCCCACACCAACACGTTCGGGTCCGACGGCAGAAACGTCACAGGAAGGCACGGGTGCGCGTGGTTGTATAGGTACGCGACGCGAGTCACGTCATTTACATTACCCCCCACTCGCCACACCGCGACGACGCACATCGAATCTGTCGTCGCCGCTAAATATTTCGAATCACCGCTCCAGGCGCAGTACATGCCGCCCTCTGGTTCGTTCGTCAACACGTCTTGGTTCTCAGTATTGCCATCAATAGGAAGCCGCACGTGCTCAGGTACATACGCACCCGTTTTCTTGTAGCCCCGTACACCGCCCTCCAAATGCACGTTCTCGAAATCTCCAACGCACGCGGCGTACCGGCCGTCGGGGGACGCCGCCGCGGCGTTGCACGCGGTGGGAAGGTCGATGGTGACTTCCAGGTTAAGTTTCGCGTCCAGGCGAGGTCTGCGTCTAGGGCCCCTTCCTCCCTGGCCTCCATCAGAGCCCGTAGGGGAGATTGCGATATTTTCGAAACTGCTTTCATATATCTCTCCTCCATAATTACCGCCCGCATCGGAGAAGCCTTCCATTTCAATCGCGTACACGTAACAATGGCCATCCTGTGAAGCGCAAAGCAAAACGTTCTTTGGACTTTTTGAAACGTCGTCAGGATTTCGCAACGTCCCAAAGCGCGCGCAGTTCAGCATCTCCCGCTCGTGGTACCGCCCAGTTTCGCCCACGCCGCAGTCCGCTACTTTGATGAACATAGCGCTGGAGGTTGGAGTTGAGGCAGGGGACTTTGGGGGCGTACCTTCTGTTGAATTCTTTTCTTGGCCTATAGGCAAACAGGCATCCTCATCCTTCTCAACAATGCCTTGCGCGACTTTGAAGACTGCTAAATTAATGTCGCCGTCCGGTCCCGGCTGGCCGCACGCCGCGACGAGTCCACTGTCCACGTCATACGTCACGGAGTACACGTCGAAGGAAAGCTTTTCTGTGCTCGCTAGCACTGTACCTCGGGTTTCCGAATTTTCATCCGCATCCAGAAGGCGAACGTCGTTCACGCCGGTGACTAGTAATCTGCCGGGCGACGCGGCGCCGACGGAATCACTCCCTTGCCGGTGGTTCATCCCCGTGCTGCTCGGGATGGAATCGCCATCGGGAAGCAGGTAACACCCGCGTTCCTCAGGGTCGGGAGTGTTACGTTGCGCCAGTAATCGGTTCGAGGCTCGTAGTACCTCTTTTTGTTCCGCGGTGAGGTCTGAGTTGTCTAAGTCATCGAGCACTCCATCGTCTGCTACACTGAAATCCACGTCGCCCTCAATTTCAAAGTGCATCTGGTCATCGTCGAAGTCCGAGGGTTCGTCGTCGAAGTCTTCCTCGTCGTGTTCGTCGAAGGGGAAGTCCTCTTCTGACCCGGAATCCACGATCCAGCCGCCTTCTTCGTCCTCATCGAGCTCGTCATCCTCGTCACCAGAATCCGACTCGCCTAAACTTTCTTCGTCTTCGGGTTCGGGCGCGGGCGCGTCGGGGGCTACTGCCACCCCGGAAGGGTCCGGTGCGGAATTTCCGGAACCGCCACCCTCACCCGGACCCCCCGCGGCAGGACCGTCTGGTTTGGCGTCGCCGGCACGTCGCCGTGACATCCGAGCCACGCGCAGGACCGAGTGAGATCTACGCTCAACACGATTGCACCCTAGGAGCGAGCGCCCCCTCCTCGCGAACAAAATGGATGAGAAATACTTCAAAAGCGGCGCGCGCGCGCGCCGCTTGTCCGTGAATGATATGAATGTTTTTTTGACAAGAAACCACACGACGTCCTCAACGCCTCAACGAGTCAACACCCAGACTGCGCACTGGGCGTGTCACAAGTTTACGCCCCTTTCCTGTTTTTCCCACGCCCCCCCGCTTCTAAACGCGCGAGGTATTCCTCATCTATATCCCCCGACACGTAGTCTCCGTCGAAGCAGCTTGCGTCGAAGCGCTCTATTTGCGAGTTCATCGATCTGCCGGCTTGCAGCATGTCCTCCACGGACTGGTATATCAGCCCGTCCGCGCCCAGGTATTCACACACCTCCTGCTCCGACCTCTCGTGCGCCACGAACTCTTTCCTGCTCGGCATGTCGACGCCGTACACGTTGGGGTGCTTCACTGGGGGCGCCGCCGACGCGAGGTACACCTCCAACGCACCGGCGTTCCTGCACATCTGCACGATCTGGGACATGGTGGTGCCGCGCACGATGGAGTCGTCAACAAGGAGCACCTTCTTGCCGTTGAACACGCTGCGCATGGCGTTGAGTTTGCGTCGAACCGAGAGTTCTCTCGTTCGCTGGTCGGGCATGATGAAGGTTCGTCCCACGTACCGGTTCTTGACCAAGCCTTCTCTGTACGGGAGGTCCAACTCACCCGCGATTTCAATCGCGGAAGGCCTTGAGCCATCGGGCACGGGCACGATGACGTCGATTTCCCATTCGCGCTTTTTGATTCTTCGCGCTAAGCGGCGGCCGAGCTCTAGTTGGAACTCATACACTGAAATTGAGTTCAAAGTTGAATCAGGCCTCGCCAGGTAGATGTACTCGAAGATGCACGGCGAGAGTTCCGCGTTGACGCACTGTCGTGAAACCATCTTTCCCTCTTCTGTGATCAGAATCGCTTCGCCGGGGTTCACGTCTCTGACTCGGGAGAACCCAAGAGGACCAAAAGCGGAATCCTCCGACGCGACGCACCATTCGTCTTTCTCCGGGTCGACGGCTGATTTGCGTTGCCCGAGAACTAACGGGCGAATACCGTTAGGATCCCTGAACGCGAACAGCCCGACTTGGTTCACCATGGTGATGCACGAGTACGCCCCTTTGATTTTCTTCATCGTGTTCGTCACCGCGTCGAACACGGTTTTATCCACATCCGCATCGGGGTTCGATTGCAGTTCTTTGTTCACGTCCTCAGCGAAGACGTTCAGTAAAATTTCGGAATCCGAGGTAGTCTTCATCATCCGTCCACCGAGACCTCGTTCTAACTCCTCCGCGTTGGTTAAATTACCGTTGTGGATCAAATAGATCCCTAACGGGGAGTTAACGAAGAACGGCTGCGCCTCTGTGGCGGACAAACCACCCGCGGTGGGGTAACGCACGTGCCCGATACCAGTGCTGCCTGAAGTGTTTTGGAAAGATGTCGTCAGTTTTTGTATGGGCAACAGTCAGGGGATATACCGGAGCGTCTTCGAATCGGGATTGCGAGGATTCCTCACAGGGCATAGGGAAACGCGAACGCGAACCAAGTGGTACACGACGCACGCAGTACAAGGCGAGCAGGATTTTCAGGGGATAAAAAAACGTACCTTCCAAAGAATCAATACTCTTCTTGTCAAAGATGTTCGCCACTAACCCGTTGTCCTTCTTTTCCATAAACCGCTGGCCGTCAAACGTCACCATCCCCGCGGAATCTTGGCCTCTGTGTTGGAGCATTAGTAGGCCCTCGTATAGCTCAGCAGAAGCCGCGCCCTCCACGCGGTGGATGCCGATGATGCCGCACATCTGAGCGGCGTGTCTGACGGGTGAAAAATAAAAATGGAAAAATGGAAAAATGGACTGTCAGTCATTTGACTCAAGGGATAGACCGTCAAATGCCAAAAAAGCCACTCTGAGGTTGAAAAAGTGCCGGCGGCGGTGTCGATGGCCGACGGGTGTGCCTTCTTTGAGGTGGCTTGGGTTACTTGATCCAATGTCAACTCCCAAAGGATTCGATCGCGTTCACTGCGACGTACCTGTGCGAAACCCTCGCGGCGGCGGGCTTGGCGGTCGCTAAGCGGAACCGGGCGGAGGCGGCTGTCATCGCACTGGCGCGCAGGTCGGACGTGTTGGCGTTCATTGCGGTGGCTTTGGAGACCACCGTACGCGAGCCTCCGACTGCTTTACGGCCACCAGCGGTGCGCCGAACAGGCGTGCCCACGCTGACGACCGGGGAACGGGCGAACACGGACTGCATCTCACGAGTCGGCGGAATGGTTAAGTGCGTCGGTCGAGATGAGATGGGGTGTCGACTGCTTGTGGCTTTTGATTTGAAAAACCTCACTGACAACTGGAGCCCGCTGGGTGAGAAGGGGTTTAACAATCGACAGTCCTGCTTAAAAAATTCTACCTCGTCGCTCGACTCCAACTCACTCACTTCGTCTTGTTCCTGTCCCTCTTCCTCCTTTTCCGGTGCTTATGCTTGTTCATCTTCTTCACTCTTTTTAATTTCACCGACGCGGCTTGCAGTGTGTCTGGTGTGTTGAGTTCTTGTTGAGTTAAATCGACCACGAACGGCGAAACCCACCCGGCGCGGTGCGCTAAATCGTCAAGCGACAGATTACGCGACGTCTCCGCACTACTCGCGCTAGGCACGACACCCACCCCAACACCATCTTCAACAGCGATGGCTCGAATCATGGCCCTCAGGTTCGCGTCTTCCCACTCGTCGTGGTCCGTTCCGTCCACGCCACCGTAGGACTCTGTCATTTCTCGGTTTGCGAAGGCGGCGAACCCAAGTTCCCGTCGCAACTCACCCACGGTCAAGCCCCGGGTTTTGGATGGGGTGTGGGTCCATTGTGGGGGGGTTGTTCGTCTCCTCCCGTCCCGAGGCGCGCTGTGGGTGGTTTGCATTCCGATCACATTTGTATAGTCATTCGAGGCAGATGGATTGGGAGTACTACTGCTCGTGGATCTGTCGAATCCCCAGGGGGAGGCCTTCGACTCTACCCTCGGATCTTGCCTCACCAAATGGACGTGGCGATCAAGCGGCGAGGCGACGGCATCCAACCCTCCGGTCGCAGAGTACGCACCGAACGGCACGGCTATCGCGCGCGCCACCAAGTCACGCGCCACGTGTCGGACGCGACTGACCAGCATCGGGACGAACGAACCTGACCCGTCGTGCACCGCGGTGTGACGACCAGGGGGTGATGACGAGGGCTTTGATTTCGCTGCTCGCCCGCATTTTGCCATAACTCAACTTTGTTCCAAAAAAGCACTCAAACCCAGTCGTTGACGCGCTGTCTCACGCGGGTCACGACAGGATGCCGCCCATGGAGCCACCGCGCACACCTCGTGCACTCACGCAGCCTCGAAGTGAAACCAGCGGTAAGCTGGACCGCCGGGACGCGCTCGGCGCGATGTTCCACGCGCTCGATGCGAACAACGACGGTCGAGTTGATTTTGATGAGGCGTGCACCGCGGCGTGCGGCGTGTGCGCGACGATGACTGCACGAGAGGCCCTTGACTGGTTCACTTCTCTCGACACTTCCGACACCGGGTTCGTTGACGAGCAGGAGTACGTCCTTGGGATGCTCACCCTCACGAAACCTTTCACCGATTTGGAGTTCGCCAATGCGGTCAAGGACACCATCCATCGCACGAGAAAGAAAGTCAAACATCCGCGCTACTATTTTCATGAAAACGAAACCAGCGCCAGGGAGTATTTAGGCAGGGAATTAACCCCTCTGTTAGAACAAGGCCTGGACTCCCTGCTAAAGGAAGTGGAAACTGAACGCTTAAAAATGGCGAGTGGCGAGTTGTGGGACGCGGATGGGTACGCGCCGAACGAATGGCGCGCGCTGCGGCCATTGCAGTTTCTTGGAAAATATTTAATTGAGAATTCGGAGAAAGGGATTGAAAGGCGAAAGGCTCACGAGCTTGAAAGGGAAAATTCCGCTTTGAAAGCGAAGGAGAAGGCTGCTTTTGAAGCTAGGGGAGGTAAGCCACCCCCCTTTGCCGAGCTCACACGCACTGAAAAAATAAAAATGTGCTTCAGCGCGATTGACAAGAACAACGACGGCTACTTAACGTTCGACGAGATGCTTCACGTTTGCAAAAAAATTGACCCCGGCCGAGGACGCGAAGAAGCGTCTAGTACTATCAATTGGATGGACAAGAACGGCGATAACGCGGTAGACATCCAAGAATATGAAACAGCGATGATGGAGATGATGGAGCACGTCGACGATGAGGTGTTTGACCTAGGGTGCCAGAAAATCCTAGACGCCGTGATGTTCGCAGAATCAAACCGCGATGAAAAACTCAAAATGGTCTTCGACAAGACGGATATTGATGGGAACGGGACGCTCGACGTCGATGAGCTGACAACCTTAGCCAAGCAATTAATCCCAGGAGGCGACGAAGCCGCTGTAAAAAGAACCCTGAAGTGGCTCGACGTGAACAACGACAACCTAGTATCCTTCGAGGAGTTCCTAGTCCCGATGTTGCAAGCGGTCGTGACGCTAGACGACGACCGCTTCGACGCGTGCGTGCGAAAAATTCTGGAGTTGGACGGCGACGCAAAGGAGGACGACGCGTCAACGCAACTGCACCCGAAGCTCGCCGCGCACGTCGACGGCATGTCTACGCACACCACCACGACGCAGATAACTGTCTCCACGCTGGATTTGTTATTGAAAGATTCGAATAAAAGAATCGCGATAGTGGATTGTCGGACAGAAGCCGAGCGCAACGTGAGCACATTAGATTATTCTTCTCGAGGCTCTGTTTCTTCGCGAACGACGGTACACGTAATTCTCGGAGACGTCGCGTTCGTGGATGCGGTGGATAACAACTTAGCCGCATTAGTGGATTCGTTCGATTTATCCGAAATTGCGGACTGCGATACCGTAGTGTGTGTTTCTGCGACTGGGGCGGAAGCTGGAGTGGTGGCGCCGCTGATACAGTCTAAACTGGACAACCCGGATGGAGAAGCCGAAGAAAATGAAGAAACTGAAGAAACTGAAAATGCAGAATTACCAAAACCGGAAAAACCAAAATCCGATTGCCGCAATCTTTGCGGCGGAGTCATCGCTTGGTTCAACGCGGGGTACGGGATGTTGGACCCCAGCACTGGCACTGGCACAGAGGCAGTGCATCCGGGGTTACGGAACCGCATAGGACTCGTACGGCCGAGGAAAAATCAGTTCAGGTTTCCGAAGGAAGGGGAAGAGGGCGCGGGGGAGGCGTAAGTAGATTA
>TARA_B110000977_G_scaffold76407_2_pt1 | contig 55468 bp, 35 predicted proteins | sample TARA_B110000977 | Tara Oceans TARA_B110000977 (sample SAMEA4397798) | marine metagenome | biome: Polar Biome; feature: [SRF] surface water layer (ENVO:00010504); material: water (ENVO:00002006), including particulate matter (ENVO:01000060) such as... | depth 5 m | reverse complement strand
CCGGTAGTCCTCGTACCGCACCACGAGCTGTTTCGGCTCCAGCAACTCATCCACGAAAACCTCATCCTCTAAGTCGAACCACACTTCGTCGATCGCGTCGAAGGATTTCTTCATCGAGTCGCCGTACTTATTTCCCAACAGTTGCATGTCAGACAGCGCTGCTTCTAAATTCGACTCATCAACATAATTTCCCGCGAAAGACACGGTAACGTCGAGGTTGTGCACCACGTGCGGGAAGCCACCCGGGACGAATAAAACCTCACCAGGACCCAGGTCCACGTCCCACCGCCGGGCAAACGGCAGGAACGGGTATTCGCCGCCGAACGGGGAGTCACTTTTATTTTTCGATTCAGTGTCACTTTCGTTTTTCGATTCGTCGTGAGTGGACGGAGCCATATCTGTAGTGTTCGCCATATCCAAACCACCTTTCCTTTCCATGACTGCATGTTTCCGTGCTTCATCCATCTCGTGCATCCTGGGAAAGCTCGGGTCAAGTGTTCCTCTACTGTAGTCTGGAGTCAGGAACGGAACGTCGTCGGTGTGAAACAGCGACCATCGCTTCGTCCCGCGCACCATGGCCATCCAGAAGTTACCCCGCCACTGGTCGACGTGCAGGGATGATTTGGTGTGCGGCGCGGCGAAGAACAGGGAGGGCCAGGACGCGGTGAACGCATGCGAGTGCCGAGTTCTTTGAAGAAAATCGTGCGCGAAGTACCGCGGGATTCGCAGCGAGGAGAGCAAACTGGGGAGTTTCAACGGTACGGCGCAATCGTACAGATACGTTCCGTCGCCGTCGCGCGCGCCGAATTTTGGATCCGACGGATCCAAGTTCGGTTGGTCCAACTGTAACACCCTTTTAAGGTGTTCGCCTAAATTCAGAATTTCCGTGTCTGCTACGTTCAGCGTTGAGCTGACGTGCGCATTGTCGTTCGTGACCGCAACCTTTTTTGTGCCGCCGTGCTTGAACAGCCATTGCAAATCGCCGCCTCGGTCGCCATCCTCGGTGAGGTGATTCCCCAAGCCCGTGATGACCACGGGCGCGCCAGGCACGCAGAACTCCCGCCGGAACCGAGCCAGGGATAACTGAGTGCAGTGAATGCGAGGTATTGTTAATGGAACCGGTGGGTATTCTGGGGGGTTTGAGACGAGTGCTGCCGCAGCAGTCGAAGCGGCCCTCGCGCGTCGCGCAACCTCTTCCAGGTACGGTTTCGCATCGCTCTCGGCGGCGGCGCCTAAAGCCTCTTCCCTCGCCGTGGCCACGGCGGCTAAACGCTCTAATTCAGCGTGCACCTCGGGGGGATGGTCCATCGGGGCCATCCGAACCGCGTGTCACCAGGAATCGCGAGGCGCGGCAACCGGGGAGGACACGCACCGACCGCCGCGAGTCCAGGAGTGAGGCGAAAGGGATTGATTGAGTGCCGTCTTATCAAAACCATTCTCTTATGTGAAAAAATAAGTATAACTACATCCTACCCTAACCCCCCCCGTCCCGCCTCCTCAAGCAAAGGCTCGTCCAGTGTGTCGCCGTTTTGCACCTCCAGGACTTTCGCCCCCCGGCGCCAGTGCGACGTCGGGATCTCAACGCCCGTGATTGTTTGCGAATACGGAGAGGTTTCATCCGCGATTTCAGAATCTGTCACTCCAGAGGGTGAGACATTATTGTCGGAGGAAGTTTCGTTGTCATCATCGCTTCTTTTTTCTCGTCCCGTTGCGCGCAAGCTTGTCCTCGCCATGGTGACAAACCCCTTTCTCGTGAGCGACCAAAAGTGCGTCCTCATAGACAGCAAAAGAAACCTCCAGAAGTTCAACGCAACTTTGCACCGCCACACGTCCGCTAAGGTTATGGAAGAGGAATTATTATTACCCGACGCGTTATTCGCCGTCGCTATGAATATCAGCGCCGGCAGAAACACATACCCCACACCCGTGGACATTAATTCCCTGGCGTACGCGAAATCCTGGAACGCATATATTAAGCCGTCGTACACGAACACTAACGCATTCAGGGGCTGTGCGTAGACTAGCGTGAGCCACGTGTTTTTGTCGCTCAAAATCGAAATCACCGCCGAGTCGTTGGTAAATAATTTAATCAGAAAATATTTCCCGAAATACGCCAACAAAGCGAAACCAAAACCGGTAATTAAACCGAAACCCAAAACTCGGTGACACACTGACCTAGTGGCGGGCAGAACGGATAGAGCACCGGATTCGCCTGGTTCCGATACCGATATATTCGCCTCAACCTCATCGTCTGTGACACTATTCCTCATAGGATTCCTCGTAGGATTCCTCGTCTGCTCAAACTTTTCCATCGCTCGCTCCTCTTCCTTCACCGCCTCGCCCACGAGTTTCGACCCCAACACGGTTCCCGCGGTGGCGAACCCGTCGACTACGTAGGACGACACTAGCCACAGCTGGCACACTACGTTGTGCGCGGCGAGACCCGACGGGCCCAGCTCCCGGCTAACAACGATCATGGCGCCGAAAAAGGTTCCTTGCAGTAAGAACGACCGGACGAACATACTCAAGCCGTCGACCAAAAATTGAAAGAAACCAAATGTACTGTCTTTCTTTCTACCGTCTGTCTCTCGGTTTCTTCGTCTGCTGCTGCCTTGTTCGGCGTCAGAAACATCGGCTTGTACTACTCCCCGACTAAACACCGGTAATCGCTGCGCGTGCCCCTTCGGGGGAAGCCACACCACTAATCCGACGCCGGCGGCAGCGTTTGCGAAAGCGCTTACAGCGTACGCGGCGCCAACGAAATTAAAACAAGCGGTATCGCTACGTACGAGACACACCGCTGTCGCAACCAGAGCCGCTTCCACAACCGCCCTTCCCACACTCAACCCTGTGGCGTGGTGTATGCGCCTGTACCCGCCCAACACTCCGCTCGCCGCGTTCGCGACGCACTGCACAGGCGCGACACACGCTCTGATGAAAAAGTACGGCTTGGCGTGTTTCGCCACTTCGGGTGTGGCGTGAAACAACACGAACAGCGGGTCCCGTAACGAAAGAAGCGTTCCTGATGCTATTAAGCCGCACACCGTGGCCGCAAGGAACGCGAACCTGGCTTGCGACGCAGCTTCCGAAAATTTATTCGCCCCGATACCCGCACCAACCTTCGCGGTGACCCCGTCGATGAGGAAGTTGAAAACCGCCGTGCCGAAGGATGTGGCGGTCACCACCAGCCCAAACGAGGCTTGTAACGCAGTGCGTCTACGACCGAGCAGCGCGAGCTGAACAACCACCGCCACGGGTATCACCGCGTTCATCACCGCCGCGCTCGCGGACAAACGGAGAAGAGACGCTGTCGACGCCATGGCGGCGGCGTCGACGGGGGGCGTTCGACGTTGTGATGGAGAAACAGGTCCAAAAATCCCGAAATATTTTCCCCCAAAACGGCACCTCTCCGAGAGGTTTCCAATTACCTCGGGACAAGAGACGGCGCTTGGCGCGCGCCCGTCTCCGGTCACCGGTGGTCACCGCGATGACCACGGCTACGTGCCCCCCCGCGAACGGCGTGGGGGACCTTGGAGTGATGAGTGTGGTGGGGACTTCCGCCGTTATCGGAACCCACGTTGGCGAAAATTCTTTCGTGGAAAGGGGGAAGAGCATCGTGAACGCGCGGAGAGCGTTCGGGGGTGGGGATGGAGGTGCCAAGGCTGCAGCTCGTACAGCGGCTGCATCATCCGCGCGTGATACGACCGACGCGTTGGCACGCGCACAAAGGGCACTGGGGAGCGGGTACAAACCCGGGTCAAGCACCCCAGACGGTACGGGTAAAGCCTCCAATTCGCAATCCCCGTTGACGTCCCCGAAAAAAGTTGGGAAGGATTTGTGGGCGGAGGCGTCCCCGTCGCGGGAGGTCACGGGAGGTCGTTCATCCAACGAGCACCCTAAACCCGATACACCCACAACTCCTACGCGACGAAAAAGCACCCCTCCCTCCTCCCCGAAAAGGTCCACCACGCCGAGGTCGACGCTAAAGTCGCCGATAAAGTCACCGACAAAACCAAAAAAAGCGTCGGATGTAGTCGAGTCTCCAACGGATAATACCGTTTTATCACCGGAGGCGGCGGCACGCGTTCGCGTCGCTGCGGCCGCGGCAGCGGCAGCGGCATCTGCGGAGGTAGACCCCGACCCTGAATCCTCCGCCGCGGCGCGCGAAGCGAAAGCAAACGCGGCGGCGGCGGCAGCGGCGGCTCGCGTGCGCAAGTCCCGCGAGTTCACGTTTGGGTCTTCGCCTAATGCGTATACGCCTTCCCTGGCTGCGTCTGCTGCTTTGATTTTGGAAGAGACGCGCGCGAAACGAGAACACGTGTCAGCTGAAGCCGCTAGGCGTGTGCGTTTGGCGAGGGAACAAGAGGAAGCGAGTAGGGCTAAACGCCGATTGGCTGAGAGCGAAAAGCAAAACAGAGGAAGGGCGAGCAGAGAAGCGGCGACGCGCGCGAAGGAACGACGGCGGCGGGAACTGTACGCCCTGAACACCCTGTTAGCAGCAAGCGAACGCGCAGCCTCCTTAGCAGGATCCAAAAGCGTCACCGCAGGACCGGGACAAGCACTTCCAAACCACCTTAGAGTGTAACTTGTGAGTTGTGCGCGCTATGTAACTATATTAAAAAATTAGAGATTCCTTCACAGCAGCATCCCCCCCTCGTTGTCCCCCTTCCTCCACTCGAAGTGCGCGAATTCCACCAACATGGTGGCCGCAACTAACGCGGCTCTTCGTTTCGGGTCCGCGTCTCGGGGGAATCGCAACACGATGTTACTCCGGTCCGTCGCCCCAGCGCAGTTACACCCGGGCCACACGTTGGCAGATCGCGCGACGACCGTGCGTTCGCCGGCGTCGAAGACGTCCATGTCATAACTCGCGTTGAAACAGGACGGCGCGCACACGTTGTGCCCGTTCGACGTGCCGCACTCGGATGTGCGGACGCGGTAGTACTCGGAGTTTTCATATTTGGAGTTATTTGATTCATTTGACAGAATTCCATCCATCCCCCCAACCCCTCCTCCCTCCGCGACGAAGGACCGCGAGCAGCACCACCCGCATCTGAATTCCTCCCTGGCTTTCGCCGCGTGTTCCCCGTGCGCGTTGATGAGCGTAAGCTCCTGCGGGTTGCACATCAGGCACGGCGTGTTCACCGAGCACTTAAACGGCCGTTTCAACGTGAAGAACGTGGTACCAGCTCCGTCTTTGAAGTCCATTGTGAACGACCTGAAGAAAGGACAGCAGACGCGCTCCATACAGTCGGATTCCTCTTTGGCTTTCAACAGGGGGTAGAAATTAGCCTGGCGCGTAAATCGCTCGATCCACTCGGGCGACATAACCCCGGTTGGATCGGGAAGCGCCCCTCGCTGAATCGGCGTGATATGGTACACGTTTTTCGTGTCACACCCTGTGAACGCCTCTAGGAATTCGATCCGTTCCTGAATGAACAAACCGTCGATGTCGTTAAGGAAACCGAGGCCAGCGGTCGGATCGTTGAGCATCTTTTTTTTTAGTTTTGGGTTTGAAAGTTGATGTTGATTGATTGGGGAGGTGGGGTCAGCGGGTGGTTGTGGGTGGTTGTACCGAATAAGCGTCGACATTTCGTATCATCGATGTGGCGCGCGACGGAGAGTACGGTTGTTGTCTAGAACGACGCGCGTGCAGTTCCTGCGGTACCCCACACCGTCCATCTCAACTCTCCCAAAAGCTACGACGTACTTGTTGGCTTTGCGGTGCTCTCATGGCTCCTTGCTGGTACCCGGGGTTGTCGTACCCAACGTCGTACTGCGTTTCATAGGTGTTGAAAACAGGACGCGCGCCAGGTGCCGGGCCTTTCCGGTACTGCGCGCCCGCATCGCGCATCTGCTGATACGCCATCGCGGTCGCGCGGGAGGGTGTGCGTGGTGATAAAATAAAAACCCGAGTTCCTCAGCCACGACCGACTCACGTAACCGAAACGCTCCATTTTGCGATTTCTCGTCACACGGAACCGCGCTTGATGTTGCCGCTCGCACCGGTGTCCTTCCCGCTGACGCGCCCCGCGGTGCGCCCGCGGGGTATCAGTGGGTCATCCGTGGTGCATGACGAAACCGCGTCGCTGACACGCATGGAGAAGGAGCTCGAGCGCCAGGTACGCATTTGCAAATTTCCGGTCGTTCACGGCCGAAACACGTTAATTGGTCCCCCCCTGACCCCAACCCCTTCCTCTCTTGCAGCGCTCTTTGATCCGCAAGGCTTTGGCGGACGTCCAGCCCATCGGCCAGAAAACCGTTCGAGGCTCGCTCACCAACGACATGATCCACGACCACGACGACACCATGGCCAGTGAAGAGGACGAGATGGATGACGAGCCGGGGGAAGAGGCGGAGTTTGAGTAGCAGATTGGTTGTGGAGCTGAACTGGGATGGAACCAACAACAATAAAAGCATAGCATCAGTGTATCATACATTATTATTACAATCTTATCACATATAACTACATATCAACATCCATTAGGTGCTTACCAACGTCCCTCCGTGGTACACGTGCACGGCCCCGACGCGCCCGGCGCCCATCCCGCGCAACCCGCTCGCGAAGGCGTCTCTGAATTTATTTCCATTTCCACCGTCACCCCTGCGCGCCAATCGGTATAAAGTCCTTTGGTGGTGGCGGTAGACCCCTCTCCAGCCGCCGGTGTCGGCTTGGGGTGGAGCGCCAGGTGGCACGTCGAATTTAAATGTCGTGCAAAATAGCTGTCGCCACAGGGCATCGTCGTTCACCAGATGCGCGGCGCGCTTGTTCACGGTGGCGAACCGAGCGGCATCCACGCCATCCTGTTTTTTGGGTGATTTGGAGAGTTATGTTTGAGTTAATTCCCCGATACGTTCGGAATGACGAGGGAGGCGTCGTCGGGAGGTGTTGGTTCGTGACATGCCGTTCGTGTCGTCGCGGTGGTTGGCAATGTCAGAAACGCACCAGGTGGACGAGAACGTTGGTGATGACCTCGTCGGGGAGCCAGTCCATCGGGCAGAACTCCATTGGTGGTAGGTGCAGGCTTTTGACGAATAATGGGTGTACTATGAGTGCCTTGCAAGGTCGCTTCACCTCCGCACTCCTGCCCTCGACCTTTCGCGACCCACCGCCGATCAGACAACACAGAAGACTCGCGGCGCTCATGGCGTCTCCGCTCGATGCCCAAAGACCCACCGGTCGGGAGCGGGGCCTCTGCGCCCGACGAATGACGCTGCTGACGAGGCAGGTTTGGCCCATAAAAGTCTTTTTGATCGATCCGACTTGTTTGAAATCCTTGAGATTTGAGATCCGACAGCCGAGCCGCCACACCTCGAGGCGCGGAGGATCGAGTGGACACTAAGGCGACGGTTTATCTCTCCCGTGATGAGTGGCGTGTTCTCCACCGTCGCGGGCGAGCGCTTGAAAGAAACCAAGCTAAAGGAGCAACTTCGCAAGCAACAACAACGCGTTGAGGTTGTTGAAAAGTTTTCCGGCTTACGGATTAAAAACAGACTGGTGCCATCCGCGGTGCTGGAGGACAAGTTTAGCGACTTGCGGTTCACCAAGATCCCTGATTTGAGGCACGACTTGCACGGCCGGTGGGCCACCGCTGGGGTTTTAGTCGAGAAGACCATGAAACAAGCGGCGTCCGGTTCGTCGTACAGTGTTTGGAAATTGAGCGACATGAGCCCGACGGATTACACAATCACGGTTTTCCTGTTCGGCCAGGCGCATCTCGATTGGCACAAGGAAGACCCGGGGTCGGTGTGGTGTATTACCGATGGCGAGTTACGGGAGGACACTGGTGGTAAATCTCATCAGGGCAGCAGGCCCACGATAGGGTGCAACGAGCCGCGCCAGCTGTGCAAGTTAGGCGCGTCGCCGGTCTTCGGCAGATGCAAGGGGACGCGAAAAGACGGAAACGACTGCACCATGCACGTCAACACTTCGGTATCGGAGTACTGCGCGTACCACGCCAGCGCGGCGCTGAAAAGCCTAGCCACGGAACGTATGGCGCTGGGTCCCGGGCGCGCGCCGAAGTTCGTGCGGAACGGGAAAACCGTGATGGGTGCGAAGGGAATGGGGGGGCGAATGAACTTGCCACCGAACAGCAACGTCGCACGCGAGTTACAAAAGCAAAAATTGGCCTCCGGGGGGGTATCGCGAGTCGGTCCTTCTGCATACACCGACCGATCTGAAACTCAAATACGCGCTGCGGCGCTGAAGCAGCAGGGAAACAGCATGACTGGCCGAGGTGCAGCTTTAGTGACGGGCGGCGCAGTGGGTGGCAAACGGGCGAACCCCGGGCTGAGTCACAAGTACAGAGATGCTGATAACCGAACCGGGAGAGCGGCTTCAAACGCGTTAGTGGGTGGACGTGATAACGGTGTCAAGAAAGAGTCCTCCTCGCGCTTCGGCAACACACAAAGACAAGGTGTGATGTCCAAAAACGACTTGCTGGCGAGTAAAAAGGCAAGAACGGGTATGGACACTGTTAATGGAAGTAAACTAAAGTTGGACAGCGGATTTGGCGGCGGTTTCGGCGGCGCTCGCGACGAAAAAGTTCCCGGCGTCACATTGAGGAAAGTTACGAAAACGCAAGGTACGCAAGGTACCTCTCAAAACCCTGCACCTCCCCAAAAGCAAAAGCAATTCGTGATGGAGATGCTCGAGGATGACGACTTCGACTGCGATTTAGATACCCTGGATGCTTTACAAAGAGCGAAGACCGTGGCCAAGGCGCTCAAGTCGCACGACCCGAACACGACGTACCACCGCCGGTCCACAAAGTCCATCCATGTGGATTTTAAAACAGCAGCCAGCGTGCGTCCTGCGCCGCCGCCGCTGCCTGGTCTGTACGCCTCCAAAGATTCAAACGCTCAACGCGATAATGATTCAAACAAGGTTGCTCAAAGCGCAGGATTACCTACGAGTAATGGTACCGGGGTAAATAAGTCAACAATAACTCCTCAACCCCCACCGGCTCCCGGTTCCTTCGGCGACGTGTTCGGTTCAATCGCTGCTGTGAACACGGACGGCGCATCCAAGTACGAAGCGTCCGCGGATGACTTGGAGACGGATCGGATGATGGAAACGTTAACGTCTCTAGAAAAGCAGGACGCGCTGCACACGCAGATCACTGGCACGCACTGCCTGACGATCAAGTGCAGCCGGTGCGAGTGCGGCATTTTATTCGAACGGCAGCAACCCGAGACGTGCCGAATGAGCACGCACCGAGCACAAGCGCACGAAACCAAAAAGAGGTTCTTCAAGTGCGGCAACGGGGGATGTCACTTCCGAACGCAGACGTTAGGTAAACCTTTTCCCGCAAAAGGCTGCCCCAAGTGCAGATGTGAGGACTGGGATAAGTGCGGATTGAGCGCTCAAGCGGAGAGGGTGAAATCATGCGCGTATGGCGACCTAGTCGGGAACAAAGACGGAATGTTAGCCAGAGGCGTGGAGCACGACTTTTCGTTAAAAGCGGGCGGAGCGTTCTGCGGGGGGCACTTGAGAGCGAGCTTGACTTGAGGTAGTTGTTCCGAACGTTGATAGTGTCTACGTAAGTTTACGGTTCTAATATCCATGATCATTATCGTCTACATGTACAATAAATCTAATTCTATGCTAACTCAAGTGCGCGACGACCGCGAACACGCCCAATGTAATGAAACAAAACGACCCCACCCACCGCGACGCTGTAAATACCCAGTCAGGAAGACTAAAACCACTAAACCCGCCGAGTACTTGAGATACATACGCATACACTTCGAACGATTCATTCATCACCCAAAGCTTGGTAATCTTTACGGATAGGTAAAGGTTATACAACATGTATTTGCACATCCACAAAGCGTGGGTAATCACGTTTGTGCTTCGGTACGCAACGACGGCGGCGACAATCAAGAGCACCGCCCTATGGTAACGTTTTCGTTTTATTGTGTTTGGAATGTCTTCTCTCCTTTTCTCGGCAGTTTTGGGTCGCGACGTCTTCCTCTCGTGCGGTTCCTTAGTGTCATGCGATGCATACTTCCCACGCGAAGAATCCATTCCACCAGACATTTCCGTTCGTCGCTTGATTTCTTGTACGCACCGCACCCTCGCCGCGTTTATTATTTGCATCGTTTTGGTTTTTTCTTCTTCGTTTTTATCAACGTTTTTATCAGGGTGGTGTTTTCGGGCCAACTTGCGAAACGCTTTCGCCACGTCCTCCAAGGTAGCATTTTGTTCGCCTATTCCCAGGACTTGGAAAGGATCAGAGCTACTCTGATCCGGCCCTTTTCCCGGCGGACCCTGCTCCTGTTCTTCCCCTGGACCGGTTTCCTCGTTTCGCGCGTAGTAGTACCTGCCGCGCTCGTCGTCGTCGCCGAACATGTTTCGTCGGGCGTACCTTCCACTTTGAGATTTCCAACCACCCGCTCCTCCCTCCCTTCCTTCTCGCGCTCGGGCCCCTCCCTTCTCGCTCTCCCACAGATTTGGGAACACCCAGTGCACCACTGCGGCGATACATGTCGCAATCAAGCGTATCACCCACGCGACTAACCAAATGAACCAGTCCATGGCGGCACCCTTCCGTCGTCGTCGCGTGGATTCCCTGTCCACGAATCTTTTGTGTTCGCTGTACCGACTCGAGGGTTGTTGAGTTGCTTCATCGTCATCCTCGAATACCCACTCGAAGCCCCCACCTCGCAACCCGCTTGGTTTCCTCCGACCAAGGCGTCGCGTTTTTATGCCCATACCGACGGGGGTCGCTACGCCGGAAACCCAGACGTCACGCCCCCGAACAGTGCTCGGACGAAATTTCACGTCGGCACTTTCTCGTCAGGACCAAAAAGTGAAGAAGGTAAACTTTTGACGCGGTTTCCCATTCCCTGGCGCCCTGTCCCACGATGGCGGCGATGGCGACCGCGTCGACCGGCTTGCGGGTCCCATGGTCGCACTCCGTGCCCTCCAGACGCCACTCCTTGCGAATAACCGCGAGCGTCCCCACGTGTGCGCGGTTCGTGGCGTCGCGTGTGACCCGATTGCGCACCGCCGCTAAAAGCGCAGCCGCCGCCAAATCCAAAGACGATGCCCAGGACTACGAGTTTGATTTCGAGGACGACGGGTCATACGACGACGACGACGAGGACGGAGGATGGACTGAAGACGGCGAGCTCACGGTAGCGGAGCTCAACGCGATTAACGACGCGCGGAGTGACGAGAACGCCAACGACACGTACTTCGATTCGTACGCGCACATTGGGATTCACCGCGAGATGATTGGAGATGAAGCACGGACGGGGGCGTATCTGAAAGCCATTGAGGGGCATAGTGAATTCTTAAAAGGCAAAGTCGTGTTGGATGTGGGGTGCGGGACTGGTATTTTAAGCATGTTCGCCGCGAGAGCCGGCGCTAAGAAGGTATACGCGGTGGACGCGAGCGGCATCACTCGCCACGCGAAACGATTAGTCACTGAAAATGGATTCGAAGACAAAATCGAAATCGTAAAAGCGCGCATGGAGCAGGTCACTGTTGAAGACATTCCAGAGAAGGTGGATGTTATCGTGAGCGAGTGGATGGGGTACGCGCTGTTTTTCGAGTCTATGCTGCCGTCGGTGGTGGATGCCCGTGATCGATTTCTCGCGAAAGATGGGTTAGTGTTGCCGAATGTTTCTGATGTAAGAGTCGCTCTTTTATCCGACCAAAAACGGTACGACGACGGGATAAAGTTTTGGACCGATGTATATGGGTTTGACTTTTCGTCGCTTCAGGCGCAGACCAAGCGGGACTGGTCCACAGACCCTCCTGTGGCTACTGTCAACTCTGACTGCATCGTGAGCCGACCTGAAGGCGAGCTCGTGGTGAGCGTGGATTGCGCGTCAGTTCCGCTGGCCGATTTGTACCAACCCATGTCCGGCGAAGTTGTGCTTGAAGTGGTGTCGGACAAAGAAACAACCGTCCACGGTTTGTGTCTTTGGTTCGACGTGGACTTCTACGGCAAATCCACCCTGTCTACCTCGCCGTTTGAAAACAAGACGCACTGGTACCAGACAGTTTTGATGTTTGACGATTGTTTGGAGATGAACGCCGGGGATAAAATCGTCGCGTCCATCGAGTTAGAACCTGGGTCGGATCCTGGCGCGAAACGACAACTGAACATCTACGCGAATTATGACATCGTGCGGAGCGGGGATGACGTGGATACGGAAAAAAACAGAGACGACAGGGAGTTCTTCAACCAGTGGACCGTGCAGTAGCAGGTTGTCAATCTAGAAGGTTGTCAATGTAACTTTTTATTCACGAGTTGCTCTCTTGCGTCTTCCTAGGAATTCATCTTTATGGGCAAACAGTCTCATTCGCAAAGTGCCACGCTGTTGAAATAAGCCAAGCTGACGTCACAAGAGATTCATTCATTCTTTGCCGCGGCCCACAGACCCTGCTTTCGAGATGCAGCAACAGGGGCAGATGGTGGCCATGCCGCCTGGGGCGCAGTACGTCGTGGTACGTGTAATTGCGGGTCTTCCAACTCTCCCGCGTTCCCCGGTTGAAGCGTGCAGAGGTCGAGAACCTCTAGACGCGTTTTGCGATCCTGAGTAGCGTTAGTACCGCCTGTCCCACACCACCTCGACTAACACCCTCCTTGTTCGCACACCTTCTCCCCCCCCAGATCAACGGCCAGCCCGGATACCTGGTGGACGAGCCGTACTGCGGCCCCATCACGTGCCTCATCGCGTGTTTCATCTTCCCCTTCGTGTGTTGCTGTCCGTGCGACCGGAGGCAGGAATTTTACGCCATCAATGGAGGACAACCAGTGGCGCAGTACGGGATGGCGCCGCCGGGACAACAAGCGATGCCACCGCAATATGGATACGCACCGCAGCCCGTGTACGGCCAGCCCGTGGGACCTGCACAGCCCCAGTACGGCCAGCCAGGACCGTCCACGTACAGTCAGCCGCAATCGTACCAGCCCAAGGTGTAGGAGTTATACGCGAACGTAGATTGTAAATGATTGAAATAAATAGATCTAAGTGTTTTTACTGAACATCACATCACGTCACATCACCACGCACCCGCAGCCAGGTACTCTTTTGTCTTCGTTTTGGTCTTCTCTCGTTTCGAGTTCCTTCCTGGTTTCATGTGATTCTGTTTCAGCCTGAGGGTGTTTGCTCGTAGGGGACTCTTGAGACTTTCCTTTCGGCGAGCTCGATTGCATTTCCCGAGAACTCGAAAATTCTTCACCCTCAACCACGGCGCTTCCGGAGGTATGTTCCGGCTGTTGAGTCGTTGACTCGTAAATCTCATCGACTCCCTCCTTTTTCACCTTCTTCATGAGCTCCGCCAGCGCGTGTCTGCTCAGCGAGTTCCGCTTCCACTTGCTTTTCGGAGGTGCAGGGGGCGGCCCCCAGGGTTGCCTCGGTTTGGGTTTGGGTTTGGGCTTGATTTTGGGAATAGGAAGGGGCTTCTTCTTTGGCTTTTTTGAGACTGTCGAATCCATCGTCACTATAGAGTCTGTGGAAACGCGCGAGGGATCCATGGTAAGCACCTGTTCCTCGGGTTCAGAGGAAACCGTCGCGATGGCGAACGCAGCGAGGGTTTCGAATTCGTTGTTGCGATCCACCACGTTCTTGCCGTTCTCGAGCGCTTCCAACCTGTGAAGCTCAAAAAGCTCAGCTTCAATAGCGTCCAGGGACGATTCAGGTTGTGGAGGTATCTCTTCCGGTTCGCGTTCCTCGTCAACAGCGATAGCATCTACGGCACTTACACCCATAAACGCGTCAACACTCATTACTCCAACCTCTTCCTGGTCCTCCATCTCGAGAACGCGGTTCACGGGTGGTGTCGGCGCGGCGGAAACAGTCACGGGCGGATACGCTTCCACCGCGTCGTCGTCATCATCGTTCGACAATACCTCCGTTTCCTTCGGGGCGATACTTTTCCGCTCTATCAGTTTCTGGTGGTGTCTTTTCAGGGGCGAGGTTCTTTTGTTTTGTCCATGCTGTGCCGGTTGAGATTTAAACACAGTCGAGTGCGGAGACGTTTCATCTTCACCGTTGACATCCGCGTCTTCGCCAAACCCGCCGATGTCGTCAAACTTGCCGGGCAAGGGAGGAAGTCTTCCATTTGAGATTTCCTCGGCAAGACCCGTATCCACCTCTTCCGGAATCGTATCCACCTCGTGTGGAACACCCACGGTATCCTCGTCGAACTCCAGCTGCACTTCCGCTTCTCCTATAAACTCAGAACCTCGGTTTGATTCGCGAGAAATAATCGATTCCCTTTCCCTCGCATACTTTTCGCGCCAGTGCTCAACCTTTTCAGTAGGCTGTGATGTAGAAGGACGAGAAGACGAAGGTCTCGACACTGCGTTTGTCCTAATCGCCCGTCGCTCGCTCCACCGCTCAATCGCAGTTGACCGGTGCGAAGCAGCTGATGAAGGCCTTGATGAGGGATTTGACCCTGAAGCGTCAGTCACGGGAAGTCCCAGCGCGTTCGGTTTCCGCACCGACACGCCGCTTGGGTGAAACCGCCGTTCTCGGCGTCGTCTTCGTTCCGCCTCCCTTCGCGCGGCTTCCGTTCGGTACGCCTCCGCATGTTCTAATAGCCACGCTAAGGTGTCAAGCTTGCCAGCCGCGACTCCGTGATTCGTCTCCACGCGTTTCAAATGCGACTCTAATGAATCCGCTTCTGTGCTCATTTCGTTCGTCGCGATTTCAAGCCTCGAAATGTGGTACTCAAGGTTCCTCTGAACCCGTTTCTGCGTTCGCGCGTCTTTCAGCGACCGGCGGTGAACCTGCCGTCTCGCCTGCGCCTTCGCCGTGGCGTCAGATTGCCTCGCGAACACGCTCTGAGAGCCGCTGCCGCCGGGGGACCAGACAAGTCTTGAGTCAGTGCTGACGAACGACGCGTTTGAAGCTCTTGAAACAGACGCTCTCGGCGAAAACAACGAAACAGACGAAGCGCTCGTGCTCGCGGCGCTCGGCGGCGTCGCCGAAGAATTGCGCTGGCCTGGTGGCTTCCAACTGTTCGCAGAAGACAGAAGAGAACCAGTTGCAGATACAGGACGAGAACTCGACCCAAGGTACCCCGTGGTGTCCGCGTTCACGCGTCTCGCCTCCCGCGCCCGGCTGCACAGCGCCCTGAACTTGGCCTCCTCTTCAAGGCACTGCTGCGCCCTGGTGAGAAGCGCATCGGCGGCGTCCGCGGCGGCTCTGGCGATTTCCGTGACCCTGGCCCCAGTTACGAGCGGCATTGACGGGTCCACCCGCTCTGCATCTGCCAAAATAGCAGCAGCAGTGGCGATGGCTTCTTGCTTCCCAGGAGACGCAGATGTTGTTGATCGGCCCGAAGACGCGGAACCCACGGAACCTCCGTGTCGCGTATTATCGTTTTTAAATTCATCCTCACCGGAGTCGTACTCCTCCAAGTCCGTGATGACGTCCACTAATAATCGACTTACTGCTCGTAGTTCCCTGGGTGCGCCTCGTAACCGCTCAGCCGCGATTTCCGCGATTCGCAGTCGAGTTTCTATATCACTCGCCTCCACGTTTGCAGCGTGGAGCGCTCTTTCCAAATCGCTGAGCTTCTCATCATCGGCTGCTCGTTTCGCGGCTCGGGCGCCGGGAGACAGTGGAGTATGCTGGCTGAAGGGAGACGATGGTGTGCCTCCATGGCCGTCATCGAACCCTTCACTGTGAGCTACTAACGGAGTATTACACACCTCTCTCTGCGCCGCGATCTGCTCCACCAGCTCTTGTCGCGTGGCTTCGTTTTTCGCGAGACGCCGAAGCGCGAAATCCGCTAAAGTTTCAGACGCATCCATCACGTGGTGTAAGTACGTGGGGAGCACGGCGCGCGCCAGGGTTGGGCTCACATCCTCCAGTGTCGGCAAATAAGGCATGGTTGGTGTCACTGCTTGGTCGATGTCACTTGTTTGCTCACTGCCCCACAGGGCCTCACGAGGTCACGTTCGAAAAGACTCAATCGAAAAGGCGCCAAGTTGAATCAATCAAAACAACAACGAAGCCTTCCCTAGTCCTCCCGGGTCCTCCTCCCCTACCACACACCCCTGCCGTTTGTGTGTCACAGTTACCTAGTCGTCCACGCGTCCCGACTCAACGCCGCGTCGGGTGGACTGGGGGGATACCGGGCGGTGTTAGCATTTTGCCGGCCATTTGAAACAGTCTGTTTTTTCTTGGAACTGGAAGTCGGGCCGCGGGAGAAATCTCCTTGGCGACACAGCCTCACACCGACCGGCGCGTGGCCGACTCCGACATCGATGTCGGACTCGCCCGCGTCCAAGACCCCCCCCGGCGCGGCGTACGAGCTCCTTCCCGCGGGTCTGCCTGTTGCGGATACCAACAAGGATACCAACAAGGATGCCAATGGTGCAATTGAAGGATCGACCCCGCAACCCCCGTCAAACGCAAAGTTCGACCCGCGGTGGGCGAGAAGGGCGGCGACGCAGCTGATGGACACGAGGGGTGTGCGAGTAGTGGAGGTGCAACAGACGATCGCGGAGTTACGGAAAACGCAAGCCGCGGTGTCGCGGAGCTTGGGGGAAACCAGAGACGCGGTGTTGTGGCTGCAAAAGCTTGAAGTCTTGGAGCAACAGTTGGTGCTCGTACCGGAGTACCGCGAGCGCGCCAAGAAAATCGTCACAGACATGCAAAGCATAGCCATTAGAGTCGCGAAGGCGAAAAAAAGAGCCAGCGCGCTGGGCGGGGAGACGTTTCCGGAGTGGGATGGATCTACGCAAGAATGCGAGGGAAACTAGTAGTGTACGCTGTACGGGTAGAGATGCTTCCGTCGACGATGTATTTTATTGTTATCATTTATGCACATTTATTGATATTCTATAACTCACCACCTCACCCGTTAGTTGATGGGCTCTCTAACCACGTTACACCCCTGCGCCTCCATCAGCCCCTCCTCGTCAAACTCCTCCGGCAGCTTCTTGAACGGGTTGTTGTAGATGTCGAGCTGTTCCAGTAACTCGCACTCCGCTAACTGTTTCGGCAGCGTGGTGAGTTCGTTTTCCGAAACGTCCAGAGTTTGCAACGCCGCTAAGTTCCCCAACTCCTTCGGGATCTTCTTCAAACGGTTGTTGTTCAGCCACAGGGTTTCCAGGTTGTCGCAGTCCCCTAGTTCGGGCGGGACGGACTTCAACAAGTTGTTGGAGAGGTAACACTCTTCTAAGTCCTTGAGCATGCCGATTGAGGACGGCACTGACGTGATTTCATTCCCATCAAGCGCCAAAACCGTCAAAGAAGTAAAACCCCCAATCTCCATAGGTAACTCCCCGGTAATCCCGATGTCATCCAACTCAATGGAAACAACTTTGCCCTTCAAGCCGTCCTCGTCGAACGTGATGCCTTCCCACGTGTCAACGGTTTCGTCCAGCGGCCACAGCTCCCGCAACTCGGGACACTTTTTGCGCCACAGCTTCAAAACCTTCTCGTCGCTCATGCGCTTCAACTTTGCGGCGACAATTTTGGGGTTCTTCGCCGTGGCTTCGTCCTCCGCCTGCTTCTTCGCCTTGGAAGTAGGGGGCTCGGGAGTGGGCTCCTCTTCCTCTTCCTCGGGCTCTTCCCCAGCTTCTTCTTCCTTTTCGGGTTCCTCTTCAGCTTCGGGCTCTTCCTCGACAGCTTCTTCCTCCTCTTCCTCGACGACCTCCTCTTCCTCCTCTTCTTCAGGCTCTTCCTCAACAACCTCCTCCTCCTCCGCCTCCGCCTCCGCCTCTTCCTCCGCCTCTTCCTCTTCTTCTTCCACCGCTTCCACCGGCCTGGCGCCCTCCGCGAAGGTCACGCCGTTGTACCCACAGTTCTCGCGTGGGCCGATGTCCCAGAAGTTGGTGTACATTCTTGAAGGGAGGACCTCGAAGTCGCTCATAAGCGCGGTGATTGCGCCACTCAGCGCGGTGTTGTTCTCGTAGTTAATACTGCCCAAGCTCGACACGTTGCACAGCGCGCACGGCGAATCATCGCCGCCCCAAATCATGTCCTGCTCGTCGAGCACCGCGACGACGACGAAGTTTTCGGGTTTTTGAAGGCATTGCGCCACGGCTTTACTCGCAGCAGCCATGAACTCCTTCTTCTTGTCACCCATCTTGACGTTGGTGTGGATCACCAACGAGGGGTCGCCGGGGAGCTTGCTGAGGTCGGACAGGTCACATGGGGAAGGGCCCGCGTTCGGGACCACCGCGCATCCTCGGCGCGCGGGTTTGACAATCAGCGGGGATTGCATTGGCCCGCGCCGGGGGACGACGCGCTTCGCATTGGACGAGCCGCGGGCCTTGGCGCCAATAGTGACATTGGACTTTGCCGCGAAGACAATGGGACACGCGCGCAGAACCGCGGCCATCGTGTTCGTGTCAGGTGCGACTGAACGAAAGGGAGCCTGCGCGGCAGGGATTGGTGCAGGGATTAGGGATTGCGCGTCGGCGGTCGCGCGAAAAAAATCAAAATGCGGATAAGATTCCTGGAATCTCGGGAACTCAACAACCTTGAGTTAAAATGAGGGACAAGCAGCAAATTCGTCGCAGGAAATTGAAAAGCTAAAAAAAAAAACAAATGCGTTCATGGCCAAAAACGAACAACGAGCCTCGTCTCCGCAGTTTTTCCTTTTTTGCGAGCCAGTGCGCATAGAGACGCGCACGCGCCGCGGTCCTCCCACGCGACCGTGGATGATACGACGCGCGGCGACATCGATGATGCTGCGCCTCGTTTTGGTCGCGGCGCTGGTGGCGTCGACGCGAGGGCAAGCCTCGGAGTCGCCGTGCGCGGTGGAGCGACTGGAGAACTTGCCTGTGTTGTGCGAGCCAAACGACTCGGCCCCACAGGGCGTTCGTACCACCGAGGCTTGTTGCGCCGAGCTCAGGTTCTTGAACGACGCACGGTGTTTCTGTAGGGAAGGCATCACGGCGCTTTCACGGGACGCACAGAGCGCTTTGGTTCCCGCGCTCGCGACGGCACCGAGAAAATGCGGAGTGAACCCTTTCGTGGGGGAACAGTGCGTGCAGCTGGAGGAGGAGAAGGAAAACAAAACAGAGCCTGCGACAGAAAACCCAACCGACGTGGACTACGCCGACCCTTCTGCCACGAGTCCCGAGCAAGTCACTCCGACGAGTGACACGACTGAAACACCCTTACCGTCTCCTCTCTCCTCGATGCAGCCGCAAGTGCTCGTGGTGCCGACACTGACACCGACACCCACGCCGATAGCAACACCGACACCCACGCCGATAGCAACACCAACACCTGCACCTACACCGCCACCCGCACCCCAGTGTGACGCCAAAACTCTTTTGCGCTTGGTGCAGGACGGGTGCGCAGGCGCTCTGCGTTCCACAGCAACTACGGTCGATGGCGACGTCGCTTCATATTCTTCCTCACTAAAAGCCCGTACGGACGCCTGTTGCGGTATTTTAAAAGCCCTAAACGCTGAGTCGTGTTTTTGCAAACCCGAAACGTCAAGCGCGCTCAAAGCGTTCCCCGCGAACTTTCGAGAAATGTTTACGTTTTCCTCAGATGTGAAAACATGCGGTTTACAAGTCAAAGGAGGAGTCAATTGTGTGCCGTTTCCGGGAGATGTGACTCCGGATGTGACTGAAGAGATATTGGATCTAAATACTGCAAATAATGTGCCTGATGTCACTTACCTACCTGATAGTCCCATGACTTGGCCTGCGTACCCCGCGTATCCGTCTGGGCCGCCTTTGCCGCTTCGACTTCCAGAAGCGCCCGACCCGTCTCCCTCGTCGCAAGAACAGGAAACCTCTGAATCCGCGATAATTAAAAAAGTGTGCAGAACTGAAGCACTAGATGCGCTGTTGATGAACGAGTGTGACACCAGAATCGCGTTTCCAGGGTCTGTTAAGTCAAGGAACGACCGGTTAGTAACTCAAACTTGCTGTGAAAACCTCGGCCTTTTGAACGGCGCTTTGTGTTTCTGCGCGCCGGCGTTTTTTAACCGGTTTAAAAGTGACGGTTCAGATTCCTACGACGATTCAAATACTAGAAAGAAACGCTTAGCTTTGCTTACTGGAAATACGCAAAATGTGTGCGGGTTCACGATGTACGCGGGTGATAGTACCGGTGAGTTGGACGCGGCGGGTGACGACGTGTTTGGACCGTCGCTATCCTCCGACCGCACGTGCGGTCCCGTCACCTACGGCGCACCGCCCCGACCGCCCTCACCTAATTCACCGCCCATGCCTCCCCGACCTACACGGCCACCCGCGCCGTCGCCCCCCCCGCCGCCCATACCCCGGGCGCCATCTGGACCCACCGGGCCACCGGGACCACCGGGCCCCGATAATAATCAAAACACAGGCATGAATTTCTTTGACAGATTTATTGATACCGACCTTTCTGTTTTGGAGGACGCGACCGACGCCGGCTCTGGTTCCTTCGGTGAGCCTGGGTTTCTTTTTCGTAGGTCGAGTGATTCAAAGCGTAATCCGACTCCTTTGTTCGATTTCATGGTTAGGCCGTTCGCGTGGATACACGGGAAAGAACAGGAGGGAGACACGCGGTGATAAGCGAGTGAGTTTTGTATCGAAAAAAGATTTTATGACCTAAAATATCTTCGCCACCAGTAAAAAACGCTCAAAAAAGCGATCGAAGTGTCCGTCACATTCACTCTGTCTCGCGCGTCCCCCCGGTAAAAACCCACGGTATAGACACATATACCTGAGACGCCGTATAACCCCCGTGTTTACGATGAACGCCGCGGTCGCACCGGTCACCGCCTGTGCTGCCCGTCCGGGCATGACCTCATCGCATTTGAAATTCGCGCGCGGCAGCCGAGTCAGATCGGGTTGCCGAGTCCGCCGTGGTCGAGGAGGTGTAGGTCCCTTTCTCACCACGCGCGCGGTGGCGATCCCCCCACGGGACGCTTCGAAGCAGAAACCCGAGGTGTCGTCGGCTGTGAGCAAACAACTTCTCGGCCCACTGGATGCGGCGTCGCTTGCATGTGAAACACGCACCGCGGAGGTGCCTTATTTCGACAACGAGGTGGATCGGCAGGTGTTGGTGAATGATGCGGCAAGGGCTGCTATCGAAGAATCAAAAGCCACACAGTTCATCTCCTTGCCTTCCGAGAAGGACGAAGCTTTAGTCATACTCCGAGAAATAATGGAGAAAGGGTGGAAGCAGAACGAAGCCATGGGAAGCGGAAGCGCGAAGCACTGGCCCGAGCTTTTTGAAGCGGGCGCCGATCTAGTAAAGCAAACGCTCGGCGCGCAGTGGCCGGCTGATTCGATCGACGTGTTCCCGGGAACGGGGTGGCTAGAGGAGGAGGATGGGCTTCAAGAGGTTGCTGTTGATGAGGTACTTCAGAAGGGTTCCAAGAAGGGTTCTCAGAAGGGTTCAATGAAGAAATCCTCGAATAATAACTCAACATCCAACGCGATCGACTGGGTAATGCGTCGCCCCGAAGGCCACGTCGTTTCGTCGAAAGTGCACTTCGCGACCCGTCTGCATCGCGACCCCGATTCGTGGACCAACCCGACCACGCCGCACCGCCCGAAAGATGGATGGACTGACTTATCAATGAAGAACAGAGGAAGGTACGCGTATCGGTTCGTGAACGTGTGGCTCGCCCGGAGTGCGATCGACCCTACCGGTCAAGTCTGGCAATCGCCGTTGGTAGTTTGTTTACCCAGAGATGGCGGAAACCGGGAGTGGGCGTTTCAAAAGAGAAAACTCGCAATGGAGGAAAACGAAGCGCAAAAGGAGTACAACGTCCAGGGAATCAACCCAATGGATCCGAAAACGTGGATCCCGGGGGCGAACAGGCTGTTCCGACCGCTGTGGAATCCAGCCGGGGCTGATGAAAATAAATCCGAAGCGAGTGCCGCTCAATTAACCGATGCAGAAATTTCAGAGATGTCTTCGTTTGAGTTCCCCGAGCTCACTCCGAGCGACGACCACGTGTTCGTCGCCGCCCCCGTGCTGGTGTTTGATTCGTTCGACTTGTGGCACGGCGCCGCCAAGTGGACGGACAGCGATGATTGCAAAAAACTGCTGCGAACGATCGACACGAAAGGACGGCAGCCGTTTCACCGCGCGCGGTGTTCCGTCGAGATGCGGTTTCGCATCCGAATCGACGTGGAAAAGGCTAACGAACAGAAAAACAACTGCCTCGTATCGCCATGGGGGCCGTTCTCAAGCGCGGTCGCCAGTGGGAAGTTCAGGGACGACGGGTTGCGGGACAGCGAAGCGCGGTACGATCTAGAGAAAGGGCAGGCGGTGAAGTAGGAGTATGGGGCTTGTGTGTATTTATTACTTTGAAGTATCTTGTATTCCCCTTTGTCTCTTTGTGTTCCTGTGCTTCTCACGTCACATCTTACGCCTTGGGCGCGTTCTTCCCCACCCGCCGTGTGGCGTCCCTCATCGTGACAAACTCCTCCGCTGAGGAGGGATGAATACCAACCGTGCTGTCGAACTGCGCCTTGGTGGCGCCGCACTTCAGCGCGATCCCGATGCCCTGCATGATCTCCGCGGAGTCGGGGCCGACCATGTGCACCCCCACGACCTTGTCCGTGTCAACGTCAACAATGAGCTTCATGAACGCCTTCTCTACTCTGCCCGCTAACGAGATCTTCATGGGCGTGAAGGTTGATGTGTAGATGTCGCAGGTCATGCCTTTTTGAATGGCTTGCGCTTCAGTCATGCCCACGGTCGCCACCGGGGGCTGGCAGAAAACCGCCGATGCGATGTTCTCGTAATCCGGCTTGGTGGGCTTCCCCAACACCACGGTGTCCTTAAACGCCATGCCCTCCATCAACGCCACCGGGGTCAGGTTCATCCTGTTGGTAACATCCCCTACTGCCCAGATCGAATCCACCGTGGTTTGCGAAAAGTCATCAACCACCACGGCGCCTTTTTTATCAAGCTCCACACCGACATCCTTGAGTCCTAAATCGGGACGGTCCGTGTTCGGCACGCGCCCGGTGGCCCACATCACCTCGTCCACGGTGAGGTCCTCGGTATCGCCGTCGAAAGACACGATTAAACTCCCGTCGTCGTTCTTTTTGATCCCAGTGGGGTTGACGCCAGGCATGACTGACATGCCTCGCGATTCCAAATTGTTCGCCACCGTCTGTCGCACCTCGTCGTCGAAACCTCTTAGCGGTAAATCCGCTCGGTACGCGATCGTGGTTTCGCTCCCAAAGCCCTGGAAGATACCCGCGAACTCAACCGCGATATATCCGCCACCGATGACTAGCACGCGTTTTGGTTGGCTCTGAAGCGCCAACGCTTCGTCAGAAGTGATCCCGAAGTCGGCGCCCGGAATCGACGGGTACCACGCCCTCCCACCCGGCGCTAGCAAAATGTTCTTAGCCGTGTACGTGGTTTTCGTTCCGTCCACCGCGGTGACCTCCACGGAGTGCGGCCCTGTGACCTTCCCCGCGCCCTCGAACTTCTCCACGCCGTTATTGTCCAGAATACGCCCATAAATCCCATTCAAACGCTCAATCTCATCCGTCTTGGCGGAGATTAGCTTTTCCCACGAAAAAGATGGCATCGCTGAGCCGTGGTCCCAACCGAACCCCTGCGCGTCTCTGAACTCGGTCTCGAAGGAAGCGCCGAACACCAGGAGCTTTTTCGGTACACAGCCTCGAATCACGCACGTACCACCTAAACCGCCCTGCGTTGCAGACGACACCGCGTTGTACGGTAACTCCACTAAACCAACCTTTGCACCAGCGGCGCTGCTCATGCGGCTCGCGCGCACGCCGCCAGATCCGCCGCCTGTAGGGGTTAGGGGTGAGGGTGGGTTAGTGTTCGGTAGAGTGTTATGATGCTATCATAGTGATCCTTGTGATGTTCGTTGGCAGAGGTAGGTACATGTTCGCGATCGCCAGGTTCGACGTGAATCCAAAAAGCGCATCCAGAAAAAAGCGCTTTCTTATCCAGATCGCCCGATTGGCGAAAAAGAGATGGGGCATCTGGGTCGCAGGGCGTGATACGTGTGAAGACACGTCATGGAGTGTGTCGTGCTATCGCTTTTGTGCGCGCATTTGAAATGTACTCAAGCAACCCTATGGGCAAACAACGTACCTATGGTGAAGATGTCGTAGTCGTACTCCATCTCGGCTCTGGTTTTGACGGTTAGCCCGCGAGACTGGCGGATCGATTTACTGGAGTGCCGCGCGACCTTCGCGGTGAAACCCCGGACGTTGGAGCGGACAGAGCTGGAGAACACGGGAAGGGCAGCAGCGCCGTGGCGAGCAGCGACCGTAAGACTCATGGGCTGGGGGTAGTGCACGGCAAGCGTGACTAGAAGTGACGGAGGGGCGGATCGACGAAATGATTGACAGGGTTTGATGACGTCGATAAATTTTTTGCATTTCATCACACATGGGAGTTCACTATCTCAATCGTGAACACTAACGCGTCCCCCGGCTTGATGCTCCCACTCGGCGACCCCCTCCCCCCGTATCCCAGCTCAGCCGGTACGTACAACTCCCACTTGTCCCCTTCCACCATGAGCTGCATCGCTTCTGTCCACCCCTTGATTACTTGCCGCGGCGCGAACGTCGAGGGCTTGCCGCGTTTATAACTTGAATCGAACGTCGTGCCGTCTAATAAAGTGCCGGCGTAGTGACACGCGCACGCGGTGTCTGTTTTAATAGCCCTTGTGCCGGTGCCTTTTTCTAAAACCTTGTACTGCAACCCCGAAGGTAACACCATGACGCCTTTCTTTTTGGAATTGGCTTCCAGCCAGACGTACCCCTCGGGCTTGGTTTTGTTCGGCCCGTCCTGCGCGGCATAGCGCTTTACGGAGAGTTTCATGGTTTTTTGATCAGGATTCTTTCCAAGCGCATCCATCACACCCTCGTCGAAGTTTGCATCCGGGCAGAAGAAATCGTCCGCGCCGCAGGTCAGTAACACATCACCCATTCGCAGAGTCCTCTCAGTACTCGCGTTGCCGCCCTCAACAACCTCCGCTACGTACGCGCCGGTTTCCTCGCGGCCGGAGTTTAACACTAATCCCATCGGACGCGTAACCTCAACCGCAATTGTTTTGGAATAAGATGCGCGAGTCACGCAGCGCCCTCTGACTGTTTGCCCATACGGATGGGCGGCGCGGGAAACGCGGCGCATCTGGCGTGCGGGCGTGACGCGCGCGGAGAGCGACGAAATGGATGAAGCGGCGTGCATTGTGTCGCAGGGAGTGACGAGGGGCAAGTGACGAGGACGGTATCTTCGAACCTAAGTCGATGTGACGAAACGAAAAAACAACTTCAAGAAAAAAACAAACAATCAACACGTGTAGGGATTGATTGGATTAAGGCCCTGCGATCAGACGCGCCCGCGCGGGTGAGGGTCACCCGGAGTTTGGGTGTCGGACTCTTGACTCGCGGGTATCGGTGTGCGATCTGTGATGTTCGCGGAATTCGAGGACGACGAGGATGATTACGACGCCGTGGAGGAGACCCCTGTGGTGGTGGGTAAATCCAATGGGGCGCCCGCTGTTCCAGGCGTGGTGGTTCCCACGGTAGCCACGACGACGGCGACTGCCGCGGCGCAGGCGTCGCAACCAACACCATCACCGGTGGTGGTATCCGTCCCATCCGTGGCGGTCCCGTCCATGGCTACTGCGGCGGTTCCCGCGGTTGCCACCCTGGCCGCAGCAGTAGCGACAGCAAAGCATGTCGCGAAACCCCGAACCGTGGAGGAACGCGGGAAGATCTTGCGGTTCACGGACTTGTCGCACGCCGCGAAGGTCAAGAGGTCTGTACCCGCGCCATCTCGAAACACGCGGAAACGCAAAACCACATTCTCAACGCACGACGACGTGTTCGAAGAGGACGACGAGGTGGAGGACACTTCAGAGGATGAGGAGGATGAGGAAATGGAGAGCGATGGGGAAGGAAAAAAAACGAGAAAAGCAAAGGGATCTGATGATGGCGACGACGATGACGCTTCCGCCTCCGACTCTGATGGTAAAACAAACGACGACTCGACACAACACGACGTAAACCAGGGCGACGGGTACTTCCAGCCCCCCAAGTCCCACCTCACCGCGGAGCACGTGGAGTGGGAGGACGGCATCGCGTGGGGTGACGATTCGGAATCTGAGGAAGAAGAAGTCGTGACGAAAAGCAAAAAGAATGCGCCAAAGCCTTCTGCTTCTGTTCCTGTTGTGCCCGCGAAACAACCTGCCGTCACTCCTGCGCCTGAGCCAAGTAGCAAGCCAAAAAAAATGGTCGTGCGGTTCGGGTGTAAGCCCGTGGTACCGGCGGGGTCAAACGAACCCAAGGGCGACGGCGGCAGCGGCGGCGGAGGTAGTGGAGGTCCAAACGCAAACGCTCCCTCTGCTCCCATGCCCGGTGTTACCTCTCGTGAAATGTCGTCCGCCGGCGCGACGACTTCTGAAACTACTAAAAAAGCACCCACCGTCGTCACCTCCCAAACCCGTGGGTGGTGGGGCGACCTTCCTGATACCCCGTTGGACCAGGGAAGCGTGCCGTTCAGCAGGCACGCGCAGTTCACCCGGTTGTGGGGAGACGCGACAGAGGCTGTGGATGGCAAAAAGAACGCATCTGCAACCACTCAAGCCCCTTCAACCTCCAACACGCCTGAAACCACGTCCGCGCCTTCCCAACTGCGATCTATCACTACAAGTAAACAGTCTGAGGGTTTCGGTGTTTTCGGTCTGAACGTCAACGGGGACGTTACGTTCGTGGCGAGCCAACCAGGCGCCGGCGCGGAGATTCTGTGGCGACGGAACAAGGCTTTAACGAAAGGGGAGTGGCTTGAAGATGTTGTGTGGGATATGAAGGACAGGAAGGAAAATTCTATCACGAACAAGTCATACAAACCCCAGGTGCGCATCGACCCGAACGACCCGAACATGGTGCTGCGGTCGTACGAGCCGGAGGACGAGACAAATGCAGAAATTGTCGGAGAAGAAACGAAAGCTCATGTGCCTTGGCAAGGTGCGCTCGCCACGATCACGCCCGGCCGCCGGCTCCCGCAGGTCACTGATTTGGACGCGTTTCTGAACATCTCCCTGGACAGAGACGATGAAGAGGAGGGCAGCGGTAAGAGACGCCAAACCGACGACTTGAAGAAAGACAAAGGGCTCGTTGGCCGACCCGGAAGGATGGAGGGGGTGTACAACACCGGCGTGGTGAGCGGTCCGCCCATTTTCGCGCCGGCTAACCACGTCAAGCTGCACCCCAAGCCCCCCACGTTGTTCGCACCTCCGCCGTACATGCACCGGCACAAAGTCGGGCTTGCGCTGAACCTGGGCGGGTCAAAAACGCAAGGCGACGACAAGTTCGCGGTTGTTGTGAAGTCCCTGACGTGCCACTCCGAGAGCGTAAAGATCTCGGTCCGGCCGTTCGACACGATCGACGCGTTGCTGCGCAGGGTGCGTAAAAAGTGGATCGACTTGGTTGGCGTGTTGGAAGCTCACTTTCCAGAGGGGGACGTGCATAAGGCGCATGTCGCTGCTTGTGAAGCCGCCAAAGCTGAGGGAAGAGACCTACCGCGCGCGCCGTGTTTGGACCCGAAGGCGACTTTGGAGCAGTGCGGAATCAAACGCCGGGTTCCGGAGCCGTTGATTTACGTCGTCGCGCCTGAGCTGTTCATGCTGGACGAACACGTCGTGAGTGAACAGCGACCTGCTGCGGTCGCGGCGGCGCAACACGCCCTGGCGCGAGCGATGGGCGAGGAGACTGCTGAGGAAGCCAAGGCGTCAGCAAAGGCGGAGGGTAAAAAGACCGCCGAGGAAATCGCCGCCGCCGCCGCCGCCGTCGCCGCCGCGGACCCGGCGGAAGCCACGGCGAACGCGATGACCAAGCCTTCGGACTTGAGTGCTACGAACGGACGCATTCTCCTAGTGCAGTACGCCGAAGCCAACCCCGCTTTGGTTTCGAAACCCGGGATGGGGGCGAAGAGGGTGACGTACTACAAACGCCGGACGCAGGGTGACACGGCGGGGCGGAGCTTGACGCAAGGCGGCAAAAGGTTGGTGGTTGATTTGAGACCGGAAGCGCCGAGCCCATTTTTGGGTGAGTTAACCCCGGGCCAGCCTCAAGAGTCACTCGAAACCACTACGTTCCGCGCGCCTATGTTCCAGAGACGAATTGGAAGCGACGAGGGTTTGTTCCTTTTGATCCGGTCGCCGCACGGGGGTTTCACCATGCGGGAAGTCACAGAGTATTTCGTCTTGGGGCAACAAGAGCCGCACATCGAGGTGTTCCAACCCAACACGGACCGGTGTCGCGACTTTGAGGAACGCGCGATCAACGCGGCGGTTATCTTTTCACTAGTCAAACAGCGATCCGAAAAGGTTCCAGAGGAGGACATGAGGGTCAAAGTTTCAGACATCGAGCGACAGTTCAACCGTGCGATTCTGGACAAGGATATAAGGCGAAGAATAAGAAGAAAAATTATTTTACCGCTGCGACCGCCGGGGCAACGCCGCAAAGCCGCGGACGAGTACGACGACGACGCGGATGAATTTGAGCTGAACCCGTCGTACAGGTTTGAAGACGACCTGATGCTACACCGGATGTGTACCCCAGAAGACGTGGTGGCGTACGAGAGCATGCGCGCGGCGTTGGCTCGGCTTCAAATGGGACGGGACAAACATAGCGCAAACCGGATTCGAAAGCTCGCGGGTACGAGCCAAACTCAGGCGCTACAGGCGTTTCAAGCCACGCAGCGAGGTGCTACGCCGGCGCAACGCGAGGGCTTGACTGATCTTGAGTTGCTGTTAGCGCTGCAGCCGTGGGCGCAAACTACCGAGTTTCTCGCTGCGGTTGGCGGCCGGGCTGTTTTACATTTAGACGCTTCTCGAAAGCTCCGGGAGAAAACAGGCAAGTACTACCACTACGTCCGGCGGCAACCCCCGAAGGATCCGGAAGGTGCGGCGGTGCAGCCTAAAATCAAACCAGGAACTGTGACCGGGACGGATGCTGATTTACGGAAACTCACAATGCCTCAAACCGAGCGTATTTTAACTGGGTTCGGCGTCGCTATGTCCCAAATCAAGTCGCTTCACCGGTGGAAGCGCATCGGTTTGATTCGCGAGTTGAGTGGGGCGGCGACGGCGGACCAGAACGCGGCGCACAGCGGGTTATCGCGTTTTGCGCGGTCACTGAGGGTAGGCATACAGCAGCAGATGACCGAGCAACGCCAGAGCGCGAACAAGATTTTCAACCACGTGCGCAAGACGCTGCTGGATAAACGCCAACGAGGGTTGCGAGCGTTTCAGCGCGCGTCCACTTCTGCCGGTGCCGATTCCGACAACAGCGACGATTTCGATTCCGATTCCGACGACGATGACGACGACGAGGATTCCGATTCCGAGCCCGACTCGTTAGCCGATGAGCTGGAACAAGGCATGGACGAAGACACCTCAGGGAAGGCTCCTGATGAGGATGAAGAGCGACGGGAGCTGGAGGAGATGCGAGCGATGATGGATACTAGTGGTGGGAGTGACGGTGCTGCTGGAGGTACCGCAGCCCCGCGGTCCCCAACGGTAGTCCCGTCGGGCAAGAAGCTCGTTTTGAAGCGCGTTGTGACGAAAACGTACCCCGACGGCCGCGTGGAGAAGATCGAAGACGACGTCGCCGCGGACGTCGGCGACGCGTGGATGCGGGACCGAAAATTCAAGGCCGACGGGAAAACCGTCGACCTCGACGCGTCGAGGGAATCCGTGATGAAGATTCTGTACCCGCACGGGGTTGATCCGCCGGCGTACGTCGCCGGAGGGACCGTGGGCGGCGGCGGCGGCGGCGCTGGCGGGAGTGGCATGGGCGACCCCGTGTTGGCACGCACCATAAAGGCCCCCAACTTCGTCGGCACCGCGGACCAGAAGGCTGAATTACTCCGTCTTCGCAAACGCAAAATGGAACTGTTACGCCGGCGCAAAAAGAAAGCTGAGCAGTTGAGAGCGGAGGCGGGGGTTTCGCAACAGGACTTGGCCGCGATGGCGGAGAAGGCGGAGAAGGCGGATGCTGAGGAAAGCGGGAGCCCCAAGAAACTCAAACTGGCGTTGAGTTTCAAGTTGTCCGGGTCGAGTGGGTCGCTGGGTGGGTCAGGAGCCGGCCCTTCCCGGTTCAAAAAGGAATCCGGGCTGGACGATTTCAGAGAGTACGGCGATACCAAAAAGACCAAAGGCACCACCTCCCGGTTCCGAGGCACGGCGACTGGACGAGACGGCATGTTAGCGTCTATTGCCGAGGGTTTGGCGATGAACCCTATGTACGTCGCGTTTTCGGTACCGGTGACCAAGAAAGCGCTCCCGGATTACCATAAGTTTGTGACGCACAAGATGGACCTTCAAACCATCGCCCGCAACGCCAAGAAAGCGGGGGGGTACGCCTCGGTGGAGAGCTGGTTGGGAGATGTTAAGCAGATCTTAACAAACAGCAAGCTGTACCACGAAGCCGATGAGGACGTGATGATCCGGGTTCCGCAGATTGTGTTTTCCGCGGAGCAGCTGGTGAAAGATGCGGAAAAGGCGCTGGAGGAGCGCGCTTCAGAGCTGAAAACGCTCGATCCTACTTTCGACTTGGATAAAGTGCTGGGGAGAGCGACGGGGGGCGAGGGGGGGGACGCGATGGTAGAGTGATTTTTGATATGAAAAGAGTCCATTTCTTTCTTCTTCACTAGCATCCCGGCGGCCAGCTCAGTTGTTGTCCTCCGATAACGTGCAGGTGCAGGTGGTACACGCTTTGGCACCCCTCGACGCCGTCGTTTATCACGACTCTGAATCCGTTCTCCAGCTTTTCTTTCTTCGCCACGTCTTGTGCCGTGAACAGCAGGTGGCCCAACAACTGCTTGTGGTCTTCGTTCGCTTTGCTCAGCTGCGTCAAACCAGCCCGGATCTTGGGAATCACCAGGAAGTGCGTCTTCGCAGTGGGAGCGATATCCCTGAATGCCATGCACAGGTTGTCTTCGTGGATGATATCCGCCGGGATATCTCCGGCTACAATCTTGTCGAAAAGAGTGGGCTCGCCCGAATTCGCCATACCTTTCAGGTGCGCTTCAAGCGCAGCTTGCTGCTCATCCCCTGGGGCGGCCATGGTTACGGTTCGTTCAGGAACACGGGTTGGGTAAATGGAAACGCGAGAACGAAATCCTCGAGGAACGCCGACGTGGGTAACCGCGCGGACGGAAGAACAGACGAGGGTTCGCGCGGCGTGCATGTCGTTGTGGACGAGCAGGGTTTTCTTGGACTGACAAAACAAAAGAGTCTCTAAAAAACAATTAACATCCTAATCCTAATCAGCTGCTATAGGCCTCAGCAGCAGCGTCGCGTTCGGCACCAGCCCCGCCTCCTGTAACGTCTGCGTGTCATCTGTGAACGTTTTCGGAGGATACGCGTTTCGAATCTCAAATAGATTGTCTGACTGTTTCCCCATAGACACGTCGCGTTCTCGCCCAACCGCGCGTTCCAAGTATCGCCTCAACTTGCCAATCGTGTCGTCGCCAGAAAGTTTCACGATGTACATCTTCTGGCCGTCCATGCCCTTCACGCGGAGCGTAGACAGTTGCGAAGGATCGGTGGTTGAAGGCGCATTGAATGTTTCGCATGTATTTTCTCCGTCAGTGACGCCGTCGAACTGTTCCGACTCGGCCATCAGCCGCCGGAAACACCCGCGCGCCACGGTGGTTTCCAGCACGGTTTGCAATGCCCTTTGTGCGTTATGCATGACAGCACCGACGTCCTCCCTAACATCCACAACCACGCCACCCCGGACCACGACTTTGGGAAGCTTCTCGAGGAAAGAAGTGTCTTTAGGTTTTGCGTCGGAGACTTTCTCATTCGCGACGATATTTTTTTTACCTTGATTTACTTTCCTGCCGTCCAACCGCTTCCCGCCCCCTGTGAACGCCTTGAATTTATCAACCGGCGCCCCAATCTCGGAACTTTTATCAATAACCGTAAACGGCACGCCGATGGGAAACTTCTCCTTGTACTCGTACGGGAAGAACCCATCCAGCAGGTCTTTTATGTACGCTTTGTTAGTCTCCGAGTCGAACGATCGAAAATTAGTTTTGCAATCGTCGACGATAAAGCCGTCTGAAAATAAAGTAATCGTCTTCGGAGTCGGCGAGACGAACTTTCGCTCGCCGTTCGCACCCGTGACGACCTTCGACTTCCCGTCACCCGCCACCGCGTTTAGCTCAGCGATGGAGGCTAACAGCTTCTCGACGTCAACAAGGAAGGGCTTATTGGGTGATTTTGAGGTGCCGGGTTCTTTCGATGCTTTTGTTGCTCTCTTCGCGGCAACCGAGGTATCAGATTTCTTCTCAGCATCCTCTTTAGTTTCAGTCTCTGCTTCACTCGCCTTGCCCGCCCGCGCCGCATCCGCCCTCGCTTTCAGCCTGTTTGAGTGTATTTTCTTCCCTCGCGTTTGTTTTTTCTCGGACGATTGTTTTTCGTCTCCATCGGCATCGGTCCGCGTTTCGTCGCCAACCCAGGTCATGCCGTAGTCCTTCAGAAACAGCTTCAGGGCTTTGTTTTCCTCAAACAAGAATTTTAGCCGATGAATGCTGTCATCTCTACTGTCCCTACTGTCGGATGACGAAGGCGAATCGATCTCTTCGGAGCCGCAAGATGGAGACGCGCCGCCGTTGCGTTTGGCGTTTAGAGATATGATTTTTGTTTTCAGCACCTCGTTTTCCTCCTCGCTCGCCTCGAGCGCCTTTTCCTTCTTCCCAAGCTCGCTCTTAACCCCGATGAGCTCGCGCTCCAGGCTCGCCTAATTTGGATGAATGAAGATAAGGGGGATGTGTTGGGATGCACGATGCGTGTAGAAGAAGGGACATATGGTTAGCGACGTGGGACACGGTGAGGGTGATGCATCGATGCATCCCATAAAACCGTTGGCGGACGGGACGATGCGGGGGGACGACAAAAAAGCGGCTGAGAGACGCACCATTCTTCTTGCCATGGAGGCTAGGACGTCTTCGCCGCCGCCTCGCACGTTCTTCTTGGCTTCGCCTAAAGGCACCGCGTCCGGTCCAGACCTGTGGAGAGAGGGTGAGGCGGATGGGTGGGTCAACGTGAGTTGAGGATCTATGTTTCACAGGGCGTTATTTTTCTCGGGACGCGGATGCGCGAAGCCTCGACGTTGACCGCGAACGTACCCACGCATGTCCGCGAGGAGCCGGCGGTCCATCAGGGAGTCCGCCTTGTTAGCGCGCCGCGAGGGGATCATTGCAACCTCGCGTGCATGCAGAGACTCCGTGCGCCGCGCACTGGGCTGTGGTCAACGAGGGAAGGTGCTGAGACTCGGCACGTCGCGTCTAGCTGATTTCGGGACGAGAAGAGAAGCGTTTGACAAGACTGGAGTTGCAAAAGTCTCGTCAATAGTAGGCATAGTAGGCATAGTTTAAAGTACATCGTGAGTAAATCACTCTCTTCATGTGAATTTCTCCTAGCCCTACACTATATCCCCACCCTTCCCCACCCTTTTTGCGGCGCCGGGTTCCTCCACCCCTGGTCCTTCAAGTTCGCGTCCGCCTCAGCATCGACTAAAACTCTGTAAACGCTCAGCTTGTCAATCGCGTCGTTTACGTTTCCTAATAATCCAACCGCGGTGACGCCTGACGTGGCGAGACCCTCATCTAACAGTTTCAAAGCATACAACACGTCAATCGAAGGCGGCGACCTAGGGTCGTTCACACACGAATACACCAAACACAGCGGGTCATCCGGGTTGTCGAAATCCGGGGTGAGAAACCCGCCGAGCGGGCCGCTTTTTTCTGGAAGCAGTTTCCACAAATCCTCCTTTTCCCGCGCGAACGACGAGCGTGCGCCCGCCATGTACCGGTCCGTGCCTCTTGAGGTTACCCAGAACTTTCCCAGTTCAGCTGAGTGGAGCTTTGTTTTCAGCGTGCTTCGCGTTTTTGGGGTCAACGGGACCGCGATGTTGAGCTCGGGGTCGTCGAAGTAGGAAGGGTCGTCTGTTTGGGGTGCATCACCACTGCCATTCATCTCTCCTGATTCAATGCTCAGTGTCTTCCCAATCTCCCGGAGCTCTTCATCTGCCTTTGCGAGCGCGTTTACGTACTCGGGAAGGGGTTTCAGGGGTTCGTTCACAGCGGCGGAACTCAACGAGACACTGCCGATATCCGCGGCGGGAGTGCGCAGGGGGGTGAGCGATAAGCAGCCGGCGCCCAAAGAGACAAGCGCCGCTCGTCGCCCCGAAACAGGGGCTTTTTTCGGGACGATGTCGACATCGCCTTCGCGGTCACCCGCGCGCACGCGTGTACTGCCACGATTTCCCGACCCTACGCATCGCGACACACGATCTGTCGCAACCGTCACGTGCATGCCACTCGTCGCCATCAACGATGCCGCCATCGTGCCGCGTCGAGTGAAGCGAAGTGCCGTGTTTTTCGAATACTTATCCTTCCGACACGCCGTTTCGTGTGGTGAAAAACGGCGCGAAAAGATGACTGGCAAGTGCTGGAAAAAGAAACAATTCGAATACGAGTGGAAATGCGAATGGGAAGCACTTGACAACGAGACGGATGACCAGTTCGAAATGTCCGGCGGCATATGGGCCGGTATCAAGCAGATGGACGTGATGCCGTAATATGGGCGCATCTGTTTCCGTAAATAGTATATAGGCTTTCCGATTGCCCGGAACGAAAACACAATTTTTTCAACTGCTCGAGTGAATTCAAACCTCGACACACGAATTCGAGGACGTGTTTCCCGTGGCCTACCTCTCACTCCCCGCCGGTTTTTCTCCTAGCGCCACGCATGTCATGGCATGCAGTCGAATTGCACGCGTGCACACCAAGCGCACGGCGATGCTCGTGGTTGTTTTGTCCTTCGCGGACAAAGCCGAGTCGCCAGCCGCCGCCGCTATTGTGTCGCGAGCTTTCCGCGCTTTCGCGTCGAAAGCGCTCACTTCCGTGTCGCCAGTTCCCACCAAACCCACCGGTCGCTCACCCGCTTTGGGACCTCGTAACGTACGTGCCGCGCGTTCTGCGACTTCGAACACGAAACCGAGTTTTTGACACTCCTCAAACTCATCCGCGGTTCGGTCCGCGCGGCGAGAACAGTCGGTTTCTTCTGTTTTGGGAACATCGATTTCCATACCGTCTTTCGTATCGCCGGCTGGAGGCGTGAGGTGCTGCGTCGTAGAGACCCCCAATCCTTGACTCTGCGTCGAATTCTGCTGCGCAAACTTTTCACGCAGCCGCACTACTCCGTCGCGGATCCGAATGGCACACAGAACAAGCGCGTCCCCGGCGAGAATTTCAAGCGAACACATCTCGAGCAGCGCCACGCGAGCCAGTCGAGCGGACGTTATTTCGCCATCTTGTTTGTTTTCGTTTTTGTTTTGCGTATTCGTCCCGTCTCTCCACGGCGCGGCCGTGTGTACCAGCGCAGAGAGCACGTCTCGCTTCAGTTGCTCGGCGCTTGCGAGTCTTCCGAACGTAGGGGCAATGCTAGCACTGGGAACACCTTGAAGTGGGTCTATGGTTTTCGCAAACGCGCGCGCGGCGGTGACCACGTTGGCTTTCGCGACAAACGCCTTCTCGACTCTGGAAACGCCGTACGGGAGAAGGGGTTTTCGTAAGTTTGTGCTGTGTCTCTCGGAAGTGCTTTCCGAGGCGTGCGCACTATCTCCACCGTCACCCACTTCGCACCCCACGAGTTCCAGGAGAAGCGTCCCGGCAGCGAACGCGGCGGGCGGGTCATCGGCGCCGCGAAGCACGCCGAGCGCGCGAGTAGCGCTATTCTTCATGCCGCCTTTCCGTTGCATGTTTTGCGTACCCTGTTTTGTCTGCGCTTCATCAGGCGGTGCCATTGCGAGCTCTGCGAGTCGAAACGCCCTGGCTTCACGTACAAACTCAAACGAGTCATCACAGTCGTGCTGGGTCGGGGAACTTTCTTCCACGAAGAACTCTCCCTCTTGGTTCTCGGTTTCCAGGTCGTTTCTTTGTTTCCCCTGGAGCGGGTCAGCGCGAACAGCGCCTCGCGCCGCGTGAAGCATGAACGATCGTCGGGCGCGTTCGCGTTCAGGTGTACCATGATCGTCGTCCATGTCAGCAACGTCGCCCGCAGCATCACATAATGAGGCAAGCCTTACGCGAAGCGCCTTGCACTCGAGCAGGGTTGTTTCGAGACGTGCGTGTTGCCGCGCCGCGCGCTTTTCAGCGCCGGCGCGGCGTCTCGACTCAAACACGAGCGCGAACGGGAGGGCCTCACCGAGGGTTATCGTAGCGGGAACGTCCATGCCGGAGGATGGGGGTCTGTGTGTGGACACAGCAGCGTGAGGCGCACAGTGTTTGGCGCCAAACCTTGTGGTCGACTTGAAATATTTGAGAAGGAAAGTTTATTTTCGGGAAGCGAGGGTTTGTCTCATTTCCTGGCATCGGGCGTGGAAACCCCCACAGCGCGCCGCACGGGCCTCCGCGAGCGTCGCGGAAGTCGTCGCATGCGGACGTGGCTGTCTATACCCCTCGCACCGTGACGTACGGTGCGCGATACAAAGGCGATACGGTACGTCTCAGCCGCCGCCCCGTGATTCTCCCGTTGGCATTTTGTGCCCTATTCTTCCGCATCCCACGAGCCCGCCCTCGCGTCCTAACTGAACAATCCTAAGGTCGCGACGCCTTAACGGCGCGACCTCTTACCTGGACGCCATATTTTCGGCCACCGCGGCACCCCGTAGGGGTTTGTCTCTTGGAGAGAATCTGTTTCATCCGAGAGCGTCGCGCCCCGGCACAATCACACCGCCGCCGATGGGAATCTTATTTTTGCACGAGTTGTTTTTTCGGTTTCTGTCCCCAATCGATTGAACGCCCGACAAGAAGCGTCACATCTCATCCCTTCAGTTCCTGACCGACTAACCTTCGAATTAATTTGCACACTCATTCATAGCAGTCACCACTCATAAAATGCGTTACGATTCCGAGGAAGAGGCTGACCGCCACGCCGGTTTGCGCACGCGGGCGCTTCCTGTCGTGGATTGCGATTTCGATGCAGATGCGCCGCCCGCGGATGGATGGGAATACCTCGCGAGGGTCAGGGCTGAGGCGGCGACCGTGCCGGACGTGATGGTGGCTTCGAACGACCCTCCACTTGCTTCGACTAGCTCGTCCTTGCATATAAAAGAAACGCAAGACGATTCTACGAGTAAAGACGGTAAGCACGTCGGGTACCGACGGTTCAGCGCGGCTGTGCCTGTTTTAGCGACGGCGGCGGCGGCGGCTCCGGCGGCGGCGCCGGCGCACGCGGCCGTGAACCAAGCGTGGCGCCGCGAGTTCCTGGCTTGGTTCTCGGACGTCAGGGCTGATGTCGCGCGGGTTGTTGCGCGAAGAGAGGCGGTGGACAAAGGAAACGGGGGCTTTGGAGATTTCGGGGAGTGGGATACGGAGGAGGATAGGGGTGACGAAAAGAGCGCGACGAGCTCGTTCGCGAGTGTCGCGGCAAGCGTTTTGGAATTCGCGGCGAGGGAGGAGGATGACGAGGACGGTATATCTTCCCACCAATCCAGCGACTCGTTTCCTGTTCTATCCATAGTGACAGGCACAGATGCCGTGTCCACCGCCATCGCGCTTCGGCGACACGCGCTGGCGATTGAGGACCGGTTCTTCACCGGACGCGCAGAGGGTCGGTCGCTTTGCAAAGTGCGCGCGGTTTGGTTCTTCGCCCTCGCCGCGCGCGTAGACGCACCGCTCGACGCGGACACATCGGCGGCGATGCGCGCGGCGGCGCGGGGGTTCGCAGCGGCGAGGGCGGCCACGAAATCAGCAACCGATCCGAGTCTTCCAGATCTGCAGGTCGGCCTCGCCATCGCGGGAGGGTACTTCGGACAGGACGGCGAGTAGACACATAGCATAGCAAATAGGAATGACAGAAAATAATCTGTTTTTATCACTTGTTTCGTTCGCTCCTTGGATCGTCGTCACTCCATCGCGCGCTTTGGTTCGCCGACGGGGTCATCGCGCATGCTCATCACGTCTTTGGCGTACACGTGTTTCGTCTCAGCTCTTGTTTGCCTTGTCTTCGCTACTTTGTTCCCGGTGCTCAGAGCCCCGACCATGAGCCTGGCGCACAACGCGGCGTGTGTGGTGAGCGACGCGATCGGCATTCGGGAATTGAATTCGTCCCGAGGCACCGCGCGTGTTGGGCGTTCGCACGAATCGTTCCGCGGGTCGAAACACAGCGTAGGGTCACGTCGTTCGCCGCGATTATCGCGCGCCACGGCAGATAACTCGAATCGGGAAGGTACAGCCGATGCGCTGGCAACGGGTTCGCCACGTTCGGGAAGTGTCAAATCGTTGTCCCCGCGATCGACCGTAGCTCGCGGCGTCGGCGCCGGCGAGCGAGGGAACGAAAAATCCAGCGGTCCTAACCACCTCTACGTCCTCGTACACGGCCTTGGCGGTACCCCCGAGGACCTTTCGTGCTTGGAGCGTTGTATTTTGCGAAGAGCCGGTGCAAACGCGCTTGTTTTGAAACCCGGTTGTAACCTCGCGGGGCGGTCGTTCGACGGCGTGCCGAACGGCGCGCGAAGGGTGGCGGAGGAAATTAACTACGTCGTCGCGGCGCATAAAAAAACCCTAACGCACATAAGCCTGGTGGGTAACTCGCTAGGCGGGCTGTACGCTAGGTACTGCGCGAGTATTCTGTACGACCAAGGGACGAACACAATCGCGGGGCTAAAACCAAAACACTATTTAACCACCGCGACGCCGCATCTGGGGGTCGGGCCGTTTGGGTACCTCGGGTTTTTTCCATCCTCGGTGCGGCAACTTGGCGGATCTTTAATGGGAACGACCACGAAACAGTTGCTGTTGCTGGACACTGACACGTGTCCCGCTCCTCTTCTTGTACAAATGGCGGACCCGTCGTCGGATTTTGTGGAAGCGCTGGCGGCGTTCCGCACGCGGTGCGCGTACGCCAACGCGACGAACGACTTTCTCGTGGCGTACGAAACCGCGTCGCTCGACCCAGACGCGGCGGAGGCGTTGCGTAGAAGGAAAAGCGGAATGCCACACGAAGCGAAGAACAATAATAATGGATGGGGTGATAGCAGTGACGGAAAATCGTCACACGGGGGTTGGGCAGGGGGGGTCGGTGGATTCAGCGGATCCGCGCGTATTGTGGACGAAAGGCGAGTAAAGGCGGAGTCAAAAGATGGCTTCTTAAAGGCTTCTTCTTCGAAAACCTCCTCGGGTGACAGCCAACGTGTTCAGCGCGTAATCGCCGCTGGGCTACGAACTCTGGAGTGGTACCACGTGGATGTTGAGTTTCCAGGAGTCGCGCCATTGGCGCATAACAAAATATGTGCCCTACAAAGAGATCCGGTAACGCGGTGGTTGTTTTCGGACGGCGAGTTCGTGGTGGAACACCAAGCCGAGTACTTGACGAAGTAATCAATGGTAGTAAAGTTGCTGTTCTTTTATTACATGTAATAATCGTGTTGCTACGCAACTCTTTTCTCTCATCTCTTTTTGTCTCGCATAGGGTGTGCATCAGATGCAGTTTCAGTTCATCTCGAGCGTTGTCTCGAACTGTCGAGGGGCGGGTCAAATTCGCGGAAGCACAACGGCGGGGGTAAAAACAGGGTTGAGGGGGTCGACGCTTACTCCTTCTTCTCCTTTTTCGAAGCGTTGGCTACTTCGCAGTAGCACTTGTTGCACCACCAGCCACCTTTTTCGTAGATGCGCCAGCAACAGGTCTTGACACTCGGGCACTTCGCGCACTTCCTCCCCTTCTCCGCTCGATTTCCAGCTTCTGCGAAATCGAACGACGCGAGAAGAGTCGAAACGGTTCGGGGCGGAACATCGAGGAAGAGTTGAGGGAGGCGAGGAATACGCACCTCCTTGTCGTAGCACTTGAAGCAAAACCACAAGTACTTGGTTTCTTTGCGCTGCGAGTGCACCCATTTCTTCACAACGGAAACGCCTTTGCCGCACGTGCCGGCTTGGCACACATGGTCGGCGGGCACCACAGGGGGAGACTGTTTAGTCCTGCAGGATCTGCAGGCAGGTTTGTTCGAATCATCAAGGTTAGACAGCCATTGGGTCGTCTGATCCGTTTTGCAATCACCGACGGTGCAGACCAGCTCGACACCCTGTGAAGGGATATTTGAGGGTGAGTTTTACTCGCATGTGGTAGAGAAATAGGATAATAAAGGAAAGGACGTGGCTATCTCGATCGTACGCACCAGCTTGATCCACTTCCCGGCTCCGCGGACGCTATTCGGGTCCTTCCTGTTCGACAGCGCGCGGACGAGCGAAACGTGAATAGTCAGCATGTGCGAAATCACCGCGAAGGCAAGAAAATATAATTGGAGAAGAAAACTCGTCAAGGGAGGAGGAGGGAATCACGTACCATGCCTTGTTGTTAGCGTTTCGGCTTGCTTGCAACAGGCTCGGTCTCGGGCGGAGGGTCCGCGGGGCACGCTCCGAAGATCTCGGCTTCGTCGCTTGGTACGAGCGGAGCGCTTTGCGTCGTTCCGCCGGCGACGAGCTCGTCCGCCGCGTTTTCGCCGCGCTCGATCGCGGCGGCGGCAGTGTTAGCCTTAACCACGCGACTCGCGAGTCGCTTTTCAGCGAGCTTTTTCCAGAGGTTCCTTTTTCGCTCTTCGATCCACTCGGGCGTGTCGGTGTGGAAGAGCACCTGCGACGCGATTGAACGCGGGTGAGAAAAAATCGGGAAACGCGTTAGATGCGCGCGGTGGGTCAGTGAGTGTCGCGCGCGGGCACGTCGTCGGCGCGCGGCGAGCCGTTCGAGAGGAAAAGTCGTGGTCGAGAGGGGTCACAAGACGAGAGGAAGAAGGAAGAGGCGCGCACGAACGCGCGCGGGAGCGGGAGGGGTGCGCGCACCTCATCGGGCTCGGCGGACTTGGACATCGAGGCGGCCGCGCAGATGTGCGGCGGCTCGCGTGTCAGGTCGACGCGTGTGGGTGTGCGTGGAACTGCGAAAGGGGAAGGAACGGGAACGGATATTGAGCGAAAAAAAGCAGTCCGATTTTGCCGCCTCGTCCAGTTTCAGAGCCCATCAAAAGAATCGACACACGCTCCAGCTACTCTGACTCGCGCGGACGCAGGCCGAGGTCCGGTGGCACGCGCGACGATGACCACCGCGGACGCAGGTGCGTACGCTTCACACGTCGTATCTCCTCTCCTGTTCTCGCACGGCGCGTCCGAGTGTCTTTCACCCGCGTTCGGCAATTCCAGTCCCATTTTTGGCATCTCTTCGCTGACCGCCCTCTCTTCCTTCTCCCTCTTCCCACCGCAGCGGACCCGAACGCGGCGGAAGCCCCAGCGGGGGACCACTCTTCCGCGGAGAAACCCATCGAGGCTACGGACGAACCCGGGTCAGGTGCGTCACCTGAAGAGACCGCTCCCGGTGACGATGACACGGAAGCCAATGCGGATGTGGACGCCCCGATTGACGATGCAGCACAGCCTACGGATGGCGGCGCTGAGCCGAGCGGCGTTCCCGCGGGCGAGGAATCGGGAACTATACCCGATGGCGAAGAAACCGATGTACCTGAACCCGCAGTGAAAGCAACACCTGCGACTCCTCTTCCGCAGTGTACGTTACACGAAGCCGCCGAGGTTGGCGATATCGATGTAATGCGTTTATTGCTGAGCGTCGCGAATTCCGACGTCGATGTGCGCGACGATATGGAGGCTACACCTTTGGTCGTGGCCGCGGCGGCGTCTCAACGTGACGCCGCGAAAGTGCTGATCACGCATGGCGCGGACCCGAACGCGCAAAACGCGAAAGGAGACACAGCGTTGCACTGGGCGTGTTACCGCGGGTGTTTGGAAACTGTGAAAAAATTGTTGCAAGCGGGCGCGGCGGTGAACGCGCGCGGCGACGTCGGGAACACGCCGCTGCACATGGCGTGCACCGAGCACCACGAGCAAATCGCGCTCGAGCTGCTTTCGCGAGGGGCGGACGTGTTTGTCAGGAACGACGTACAGATCACGCCGCTTGGTGTCACGACGAAGGAAACGTTGAGGGTTACGGTGAGGGAGGTTGAGAAGGGTGGTGATAAAGCTCGCGCTACTATTAGAAAAACGCTCGCCGCTGAAGCGGCGGCTCTTGCGGAGCGCGAGCGGGTAGCGGCGGAACAGGTGGAACGTGAATTAAACGAAGCGAAAATGGCGGTAGAAGCTACGGAGGCGAAGCGAGCGGCGGATGATGAGACGCAACGCCAGCTGGAGCTGAAAGAAGCGCAGGAAGAGGCGGCGGCAGTTAAGGCGGAGCTCGGCGAGATTAGAGCGGCGGAAGCGGAGGCGGCGCGGAAAGCGGAGGAGGAGCGGTTGCGGCTGGAAGCAGAAAAAGCAGCCAAGAAAGCAGCCAAGAAGAAGGGTAAGGGGAAGGGGAAGAAGAAATAAGAGCAGTATAGGTCTATCAATCAATGGATATTTAAAAGAAAGTGTCTTTGAATCCCTCGTGTCTTTTCTCACTCACGCTCGTTTTTGTTTTTTCGACTTTGATTCGTCGGGTGTGTTTTCGATTATTTTTCCCTTCCCCTCTTCCTCGTAAAGAAACGCCTCGTAGTCAAGCAAGCATCGCTCGTAGTTCTGCCGCATCGCGAACGACGCAGATGTTTGCCCGGAAAGGTCGTGCCCCAGGGACCTGCACACCTCCCGCCACCGCTTCGCGTCCGTCACCGCCCTGAACCCGCCCCTGGATTGCACCTCAACGAAAACCCGGTGCAAGTCCAGCTCGACGTGACAAAACGTGGGCACTTTCAAAGCGCGCCCGGGACCGGAAGGGTGGTGCTGGTGGAAGTTGTGGATCGCTTCTGTGAACCCGGTTGATGGAGGTACTTTAACCGCTCGGGGGGCGCCCAACGTGCTTGCTGACGAAAACCGTTTCGGCATGTTCGGCGAGTCGTCATCCTCAAGAGGCGCCAGCCCCTTCTCGACGCGTTCGCGCTCGCGTGCCTCGCGCTGCGCGTGGTACTTCGCCAGCCACTTTTCCTTATCGACGCGTTTCTGTTCCATGGCAAGCTCTTTTAAACGCCTTCGTTCTTCATCGATGTCCGGCTCCACGTCCCACGGCGAGATCCAGCACGCTCCTAAGCACTCCGTTCCGTCGGTCCGTCTGTCCGCCAAAACACCGGCCTGCGCCTCCGCGCTCGCCGGCGGCGCCGCGTCCCACTTGACGCACACGGCGCCGAACGGCTCGCACGTCCACGGGGATTTACTTTTGTTGCGCTCACCCTTGCCTTCGTGGACGTCCACTATACGCCACCACTGCGTCTTCACAACCGTGCCGCTGATGATCTCAACAACGGGTTTCGTCCGGCCGCGCTTGCCTAATGAGCTTTCAGTCGCGCTGGTTTTGTCTTTATCAGAAACCCTGTCTTCCTTGTCATTTTTTTCGCCCTTGATTTTCTGCGTCAAGTCCACGAAGGATTTCCGCACGCGGTCGCCGACTCGCCACGGCCGGCGGAGCTTCTCTTCGGTTTGCTCGAACGGTAGGAGGAAATCGCCAGTCATGCCGGAAAACACGTGCTGCGGGACGACAATGGGCGAGGTGGGGAGAGGGGGGGGAGGGGATGTGGATCCAGTTTTCGGCTCCTTTCCGTTCATCGCCTCAGACACCGGCGCCGGCGCCATCGCTTCCATCGGCGTGAGCAAATACCATGCGTGCGGGATCCGGGCCGCGGGGTTTTGAGAACTCTGGTCCCCTTTCCGGTACCCCGCAAACTCCACGCGGCATTTTAACAAAGAGGGCAAGCCAGGAGGCATAGCAGGTACCCCTAGTTCGTTCCTAAGTTCTGGTGTATCCATTTTCGCCCCCCCGAGTTTATCCACGAGTTGATCGAGGGCCTGCTCCAGCGCTTTGCGACTCAAAACCACAAACTCGTTGATTTGCGGGAGGTACGGCGCTTGCGCTAAGCGCTCACACGGCGGCGCGGTGGTTGACAAAATCCGCCCAACACGTTGAAACGCTTCACGTAACATCTTCACACGTCCCGTGTGTTTCCTGTGTCTGTGTTCCGAGAGCCGGTGCAAACACAGCGCGAGCTGGGGTAACGTCTTGGCGCTGTTCACCGAGTTTATCCACCCCGTGCGCTTGGAGCGCCATTGCGGTACCAGCACGTTGGATTCGAAAAACAGGTTTTCAGTCTCCACGACCGCGCGTTTGGCGTGTGCGAACGTAGGCGCGGTGCGCGCGGACTCCACGAGAGGCACCAAACGAGAGGCGCGACTTGTTTCGTCCTTAGTGCCTTCCCAGAACGGAAACCCGGCGAGGGTTTGCGTCAGCGTAACTCTCAGCGCGACGAGCGCGCGAGGACCGTCTGAGGACACCCCCCTGATCAACGGCCGGTCCAACCCTACGTACCCATCAAGCGCGGTACCTCCTCCGCGCTTGCGTTGCGCCAGCGCAGACGCAACAGCCACAGTCGCGGCGACGAAATCGTTGTTCTGTGCATCGTCGTCAACGTCCATGGCGTCGTCGTCGTCCTCGTCAGCGTCCTTGGCGTCAAAATCTTCAGGCACTTCCGGCGGTTCCAGCAGCGACTCCGCTAACTCAGCGTCACCTTCATCGCCCCCATCCACCAACCACTGCGCCAAGGACTGGAACTCACTCGCAGGGTACCACACCCATTTCGATTGACCGATTTCCTTTTTGCTCTTGACACTTTCTTTTTCCTTTTCTTTTTTTACAGAAGCCGCGAGTTTGGCGTCAACCATGGACGTGTCTTCAAACTTGACAGGAGCGTTTCGGACACGACGAGAGGAACTCCGACCTTCAGTAGCGGGTTTATCGATATCTACAGCTGTCTTCCCACCCTTCCCATCTGGCGTGTACGCATCGTCAGTCTGCAAATCACCCAAATTGACCTGTGGCGGTTCGTTTAGCTCGTACTTTTCAAAGCCGGGTTTTTCAACAAACACAGCGCCGATCCCAGCGGCGCCGCCAAGACGCCAATACTTGCTACCCGTCGTGTCGGTTCCGATCAAATCAGGCGTACCGTTCATATCTCGTGATTCCTTCATCGTTTTGGCGTGTTGGCCGAAACCAGGGGACTCCACGGCTAAGCACGCCAAGCCACTTAACAAAGCGAGTTTCGTTCGCGGAGGACACTGCCACAGCTCCTTCGTTCTCAGCGCCCGCGCTGCGCCGAACGCGGAATCCTTCACCGCCGCGGCGGGTTGGGTTTCGATCAGCACCCTGGTGCGTTCGGGCCACCCAACAGGCAGCGCGCCTCCACCGCCCTCCGCTAGCGAACGCGTCGGTGCTTGTTGCAGCTCCACGTCCACGTTGTCCACGACTCGCAAGAACGAGCAGTGCACGTCGCGCAACAGACACTCGCTGGCGAGCTCGGCGTCCCCGGGTTGCGAGCGCAGCCACTCCGCGCCGACTGAATCGGAAAACGCGGTGGGGATGCCCACGCTTGTTTTGGAGGTGTCCGGAGGACCCAGGGGGGTCATCAGCGAGCTCATCGTCGGGGTCTTTGCTTGAAGAGCAGACCCGGGGGTTGTGGAGTGCCCGTTCCCGATGAGTACGTGGTTGGTATTTTCGGGAACCGAAATCCTGTCAGGGCACAGCGCCGCCGCAAGCCGCGCGAATGGAAACGGAGGAAGCCTGAAGAAATCGGCGTACCGAGAACACAGGTCCCACACCGCCAACGCGTCACCGACCATACCAGGCTCAACCCCGAAGTCTGTTTTGGGAGCAGGAGGCAACCCTGTTTTGCTTTTCAGACGTTTCGATCGCGCCGCCGCGGCGGCAGCCAACGCTTCTTTGTCCGCCTTGACCAACGTCTTCACAGGGCGCGCATCCGCGGAGTGACGAGGCGCAGTGGCGGGAGGAGGCGCGGTGAACGCAGTGTAGTTAGTGCCAGTATTGGCACCACCATCGTTGCCAGTGCCATCGCCCCTTCCATTGCCATTCAAATCCGCCTCCGCCTTGTCCCACCTCACTTCCCGCTCCACGCGCCGTCGTTTGTCGAAATCAGCCGCGTCACCCTTCTCTTCCAGAATGACGCAAAACGCCTTCATGTGCCGCGATAACTTCCCCGTTGAGGTTAATATAACCCCCGCCGTCACCGCCTGCTCCAGCTCCTTCAGCACAAACTCACGTTCCTGTACCAGCTGCGTTTCCGTGTACACCATCCCGCTGTCGCCCCACCGCTTTTCGGCGGGCAAATCGCGGGACGAATGTTTGGGGGTGGAGCTTTGTTTTGAGTTCTTGTCAAATTCCGACGGCGGCGAAAACACAGACTTGGGCTCTGAATCACCCCCATCCTTCTTCCCCTTCTTCCCCCTCCCCCCCTTGCCTCCCCTTCCCCCCTTGCCCTTGCCCTTCTTCTCTTCCTCCAGCGTGCGGTCCTTCGGGGGCCTTCCCCTCGGCCTACCCGGCTTGGGTGGCGGCGCCAGCACTTTCGCGAGCACGTCGTCCCACGACCCGAGCGGGTCTTGTTTAAGCGCGTTCACCGCCCGCGTGGCGAGGTCAAACTTTTTTTGGACGCCTTGTTTGAATACCTGGATGTACTCTGCGCTCGGATCGAGACACCGGTACCACCCGTGTGGCGTGATGAGCCACGAGGATTGCGGGTTCTCGTAATCGATGGACCAGTCCAGGATTCGAGGGAGCCATACTTTCACGCGCGTGGTTTTGTTTTTGGTTTTTTCAATTGCTTCGTTTTCGTCATCTTCTGGGTTAGATTCCGGTGCAGGTATATTGCCAGACACTACCTGCTGCGGGTCGTCCACGGGTTCGAAGTTCGCATCCGGAACGGCGAGCCAGCCGTACGCGGCTAAGCGCTTGGGGGGCTGATTTTTCTTTTCATTCTTTGAGTGAAATCCTTTTTCGTTCGTACGAGTCCGGGTCCGACTCTGTTCCTGGGTTGTGTACATGACGCCATCTGCGTCAACAGCTCCATCTTCATCAACAGCTCCAATTTCCACGACCCACTTATCGTACGCGTCCGCCTGTTCTATCGGCGCCACTTCGAACGCGTCGTCGCACACGCAAACCGTGAGTTCGTCCAAAATCCGGTACGGAAGTTGTTCGCCGAGAAACACGTTGTACTTCTCGGGTGTGTCTGTTTCGGTTATAGTGGCTTCTACTTTCACGGCTTCGGCTGGGAGGTCGGAAGGCGGTGGTATGTTAATAACCCCAGCCTTATCCAACTCATCACGCATCATCTCATCCAGCTCGTCGCACGTCGCGCGCAGATGCGCCATGTGGGGACTCGCGTTGTACGTCCTGCAGTTCCTCCAGACTAGCCGGATGTCATCCAGCGCATCCGCGAAGGATTGGTACGGAGTTTGTGCTTCCACACCGACGTCTCCTGGCGTAGACGTTGTCGCTGCGGCGGATCTCCCACACGCCTCCACCCTTCGTAAAACCTGCGACAAACTCATCGGTCGCGTCACGTAGTCGTGGTAATCATGAAGTCCAAGCGCGACCGCGTCGACGGGGTGGTTGAAGAACTCCTGGGCGGAGGGAGTGGCCATCACCGAGGAGAGGGCTTGCACGAGGGCATCGCGCTGCTGAGGGTCCATCGCGGCAGAGCCGAACTCACTCGGTGAAGACACAGTAAGACCCGAAGGGGTTCGCGACCTCTAGCGGTGAAACGAAACGTCGAGTCGTCGGCTCCTCGGTCGTCGCTCCTCAGATCTAGGGGTTTTGTGGCCACGTTTCCCTAGATTCGCACGTGGTGTTGCGATGCACAAACTAACCGCGACAAGTTGCCCACTCGATGCGTGGCCAAAACAGCCCGCCGACGCTGCTTCTACCGTCCTGCGCCCGCGTTATGTGGCGGTTCACGCCGCGCTTGGCCTCTGATGAGCGCCAAAATGAATGCTCAGTCGAGCGGGAAAAACCCGCCGGCATCGGACGCATCGAGGAAAGCGAGAGACGACTTCAGAACTTTGCGCGGGAGCCGCGGGTGTCGAAGTTTCGTGACGAAGCAGTGTCCACTTTTTGCGCTTTTCGACGAAAAACCGACTTTTGTGACTAATTGCTATGTGGTGTGTCACACTCGACGGATTTTTTCGGTGAGGCCAATATTTTGTGGAGGTGCCCTTCGGTCGGCATCGCACAAGTGGGTGCGCTTGGAGGCGCCGAAGTGAGCGCACTACGTCATACCCAATAGGCGCCATCACGGACGTGCCGCGCCTCGTTCGTGAGCGCCATGTCCGCTAGTGCGATGGAAACTCGGGTATCGCTCGTGGCGTTGTTCCGCGCGCGCGATCCCATTTCAAACATTCCCCGTCATCGGTCGGCGCTGAGGGGGCTTGATGTGCTCGGCGACCGCCGACGGCCCGCCGCGATTGCTTCCTCCAATCGAGCCCCCTCCGCATCCGCGGTGCGATGGCACGCGATCGCCACGAGCGACACGAGCGATACGGAACACACTACTCGCAGGCGATGCACGAGCACTGGTAAAGAAACGAGCACCGCGATTGGTTTGACTCAGCGCCGATCGACATTTAAAAATGCGTCTCGCCTCCCCCCACCCCGCGCGTACGTCGGCGACGGCTCGCCCGAGAAGGAAATCATCGTGCTGGGGGACAGCGCTGTTATTTTAGAGGACGAAGAAGCGAAATCAAGGAAACTGGGGTGGGACACGGCGTTGAGCAGAGTCACGCTATTGCAACTCGCGACGTGCGCTGCGACTGGCGTGGCTGAGCCTTTGTTGGGCACCATCGACGCGTACTGGGTCGCGACTTTGGGCACCACGGCTTTAGCATCTCTGGGCCCAAACACAGCTGTGTACTCCTCAGTCATCGCCGTCGTCGCCGCGCACGGCTTCGGCACCGCCGCTACACGAGTCATGGCTGTTTCAATCGAAAAAGATGACCGCGCGCGGCGCGACGGGCTGTTAAATAATGGCGAAAGGACGCTGGCGGGGATGAATATAATAGCCGTCACGACGACGGCGGTGACATTCGGCGCGATGTGCGGCTTGTTCATCGCGTTATTTCCTGAATTTGTGGTTAAATTAGTGGGGGTGGATCCTACCGTGGTGGGGCCTGCGTCGGGGTATATGCGCGCGCGAGCGTTGGGCGTCCCGGCGGTGTGCATGATTGCGGTTTTAGGCGGCGCGTTCCAAGCCGCTCGGGACGCGAAAACGCCTTTGCTCGCCGTCGCATTAGCCGGGTTCACCAACTTAATCCTGGACCCTTCGTTCATTTTCCTGTTCAAAATGGGGTTTCAAGGCGCGGCGTACGCAACGGTCGTGGCGCAGTACGCGGAAGCTACGTTGATGTGGTGGTTCGCGTTTAGAGGTCCTCGGCGAGTAAACTTTTTCGGAGATGAATCGCTGAGTACGGAATCTTCTGAACTTTCTTCACAAGAAACCTCTGTAACCTCAGCCGACTCTGAGGAACAGCTCCCCGCTACGTACCCGTTCGACAAGGACTTGGCGTGGAAGTTCTTCCGGGAAGCGACGAGCATGCTCGGTAGGGTCGCCAACGTTGTTGCGGTGTGGGCGGGTACAAGCGCGTTGGCCGCACGAACCGGCGTCTACTCAGGCGCGGCGCACGTTCTTTTGTTCCAGATTCTGTGCATCATCTCAATCGCGGCGGGCGCGATGACCACGGTGTCGAATGCGGTGGCGAGTAGACTTCAAGTCTCGGAAGGCGATAGCGCTGCGTCTGGAGCTGGAGCGGCTTTGAGTTTATTAGCTGCGGGTGTGTTCGCCGTGATCGGCGCTGCGTTCTACGCCATACGAGTACCGTTATTAACAAACTTCACCCCCGACACAACCGTCGTGGCGCACGCGTTAGGCGCCTACCCTATCGTGATGATTTGCGTGGTGACGTACTGGTACAAATCGCTGGAAGGGGCGCTTATCGGCCGGGGCGACGCGAAAAGCGTGAACACCGTGTTTTCAATCGGGGGGGCGGTTTGTGCGTTGAGTCTTTGGTGGTTCTCGAAACAGGGCCCGCTGACTATTAATAGCATTTGGTGGTCGCTGTTTGCGTATTACATCGCACTCAGTTTGGGGTGTTTGATTCGATGGGTGCAGCTAGATAAAGGTTTCGCGCCGATTCAAGGCCAAACGTTCAAAACAACGCCGCGCTCCCCGATTGACTCGGTGGACGACGACGAGAGCGGGTCAATAGGGGGGACGCCGGCAGTGGCGTAGAGGGGGAGTGAGGAAGATGACTAAGGAAGACATAGGAAGTATTAATATGAACAACAAAGAAAGCAATTCAAATATGAAAAAATAGCACTGCGTGCTGCTACCTAGGTGGATCCCTCAACGCTCACGTCATCCATCGCATCCCTCATCCCTCGTTTACCTTTTCCTTTGTTTCTTCGCCGACGCCGGGGGTGTTTCCTTTGCCTTCCCCTTGGGCGCCTCTTTCTCTTTCTTTTCCTTTTCCACTAAGCAGTCACCGCACCGCACGTACTCGAACGACTTGGGCAGGTAGAACCCCAAATTCTCCCACTCCAAGTTACCCTCCACCGCGTCGAACGGGGTTTCGCCGTTGCACTCCGCGCAAAAAGCGGTCGGACAGTCAACGCAGCGGAACATCAAACCGCCAGCCTCGGACGCTGTGCGGTTGCACGACTTGCAGTGGTGCTGCGGGCACTGCCACCCCATGCGGGGTCTTGTGACTAATCGGGCGCAGCCTAACGACATTACTCTGGGGCAGTTCCTGCACCGTAACCTTTCAGCCGCCACGTCCGGCGCCAGGAACGGAGGAGGGGGCTTCAAGCACCCGTGCTCGTCCCCTCTGCACTCGCAGCAGTTCAGTTCGTGTCTGGACGCTCTGTCAGCTGATTTCAACCGCGCGGCTTCACGCGCGGCGGCGGCTCTGCGTTCCCGGTCCTCCGCTTCCTGGGCTTCCATGATGGAAATCCTCGAAACCGCTTGCATCCCCAGACCAGCCCCGGCATCGATGTACTCCACCGTGCTGATTCGCTCGCGTCGCTTCGTGCCGACACTCGACACCCACACATCCGCGATGTCCCTCTTGTCCGCCTCGGCTTTCTTCTTCGTGTAATCAACGCCTTCCCAGGACATGTGTCCCTTCTTCCCCGAGCCCTCCGCGGCGCGTTTCAGCGCAGCCGCGCCTTCTTCCTGCGCACCGCCTGTTAAAGTTGTCTTACCCTTCGTGCCCGGGGTTTTGAAATCCCCGCCACGCGTTTTCTTCTCAGCCGCGGGGGTTTTCGTTTCCTCCGCGGCGCCCGCGCCGGCAAGAATAATCTCGCGCAGCTCGGTGAAGGAAAGCTTGGCGGCGGCAGCGGGGTCGGCGCCGGATGCGGCGTTCGCGGCGTCCAAGGCTTCGATATCCGCACCAGCTTCCAACCCTGCCAGCACAGCCGCCGCTAGCGACGCTTTCCTCGCCGCCACCGCGAGAATGCCCTCCTCCACAGACGAGGCGTGACACATGCGAATCACGGTGACCGGACGTTTTTGCCCGAGACGGTGCGCCCGGTCCTGCGCCTGCTGGTCGTACGTCGGGTTCCAATCCGGATCGGCGAGAATGACAGTATCCGCGGACTGGAGGTTGATACCGAGGCCGCCCGCGCGTGTGCTGCACAGGTACACGAAGTGCCTGCCGTTGGGCTTGTTGAACAGCGCGGTTTCGTACCGCCTTCGGGCTAACGAAGTTGACCCGTCCAGCCTTAAGTGCGCAAACCCCCGCGCATCGCAAAATTCCTCCAGCATGTCGAGCATCAGCGTGAACTGCGAGAATATTAAAACTTTGTGCCCGCCGGCACGTAACCGGGGGAGCATTTCGTCCAGTGCTGTTAACTTGCCAGACGCGGCGATCAACGCTTCGGCTCTATTGCCGTCGTGCAGCTGAATCTGCTCCCGGGCCGTTTCCTCTCCGAACAGGAAAGGGTGGCAGCACACCTTGCGCAGTTGCATCAGCAGGTTTGAAAGTTTGGTGAACTGCTGGTTCCCGCCGCCCGCGTTACCTTCAGCGACGGTAGCCGTGTTCACGTCCCTCTGTTCCGCGATACACCGGCCGTTGTCCAAGGCTTCCTTTTCAGAAGTGGCGTTCGTGGTGGCCAACTTACCAAACAAGCCTTGTTCGCCCTCCAGCAGGACTTTGTACAGCTTACGTTGCGCGTCACTCAATGGAATACGCACCACGGTTTCAGTCTTCTTGGGGAGAATCTTAGACAACACGTTTGCTTTCGTGCGTCGCAGCATTAACGGTTGCAAAAGTGAACGGGCCGCCGCTACTGCTGAGTCGTCCCCGAACGCGGCGTTGCCATCGCTGTCCATCTTCTCAGCGCCAGCCGCTTCTAGCACGTCTTGGAAAAGAACCGACACCAACGCTCTCAACTCGTGGAGGTTGTTTTGCAGCGGGGTACCCGTTAACAGCAACGCTGCGGTTGTGCGCACGCGGCGCACGGCTTGCGACACCAGCGAAGTGTCATTCTTCACGCGCTGCGCCTCGTCCAGCACCAGGTACCGGAAGTGGAACCGAGCAGCTAACATACTCTGTTCCGCCGTGAGCATCTCATACGTCGTGACCAAAACGTCGAAGGTTCCTTGAAGAAGTACTTCTTGCTTCAGGCGGTTGCGTTCCTGTTCCGGGCCGTGGAACGCGACCGCGCGTAACGAAGGGCACCACCGCTTCGCCTCCGTGACCCACGTGGGGAGCACGGAGAGGGGGCACACCACCAGGTGCGGGCCGCTCTCTCCCTTGGCATCCCTCAAATACTGCAGGAACGAGAGCACCTGCAACGTCTTCCCTAAGCCCATGTCGTCGCCAAGAATTCCGCCCCCGGCGCCCGCCGCGTGTTGCGCGGCGAGCCACGCGACGCCTTCGCGTTGGTAATCTCGCAAGCCTTCGTTCAGGTGCTTGCCATTGCTGGCTTCTGCCATGGCGAATTTCGTAGCGTGTTCGTGGTCCCGTTTCACTTCAGCTTCGCCCTGCGCGTCCGTTAAGTTGGATAGCCGGGCGATTTCGCTCTCGGATATCTTCGCCTTGTGCATAACCCGTTGCGCGAATCGCCCTCCTCGTTTCAGCAAATCCGCCCGCCTTACGGGGTCCAAGGGCTGGGGAAGGAACGGGACAAACCTGTGCCACAACCTGATGACGAATTGGGCTTTCCGTCGTTCAACATCTAAGCCTTGACTCTTCATCTCCGCGTTTGCGGCGAGACGAGTGGTGTTATCCGCGTGGTCCTCGTCCCCCGGTTTCAGGGGTTTAACGGCGCCGGGTTGAGTCGAGCCGTCAGCGGCGAGCGCGGCGCCCGCGGCGGTGGGCGCGTTCGGGCCGTTGGCAATCGCCGCCGCTGATCCAGTCGCAGCGACAAGACCCGCGGCTTTCAAACGTCTCTGCGAAAAAGCAGGCGCACTGTGTTCCGCGCAGAAGAACACCGCTGGCGATAAATTATCCTCGCGGTCAGGGTAGATGTGCTCCAGGTTCGCAGCTCGGCCGCACAGCACGTGAAACCCCTGGAAGCAGTTCTTCATCGAGCACTGAACGCACCCGCCCGAGAGCCCGCACAACCCGCACTGAAGCGCCATGCGCGAGTTCTTCACTCGGTGCATGTCCGCGATAGGGGCGCAGGTTGTGCTCGGCGTAACGATCACTTCAGGGAGGTTCCCGGCGCAGCACAAGTGCGCGTGCGTGCCGTCCGAGCCCCACTCCGTGCTCCACCGCGACGGCGGCTGCACGCGCGTCAGCACGCCACCAGGCACGGGACACAACGCGCACATACCTGCATCCGCGCTCCGCCCCTCCCCCGTTTTCACTCCGTCAACGCACCCTTGGCAGAACCAGGGCTTCTCTGAGTCAGGCACCTCGGTCAACCCGTAACACGAAAGGTGCACCTGTTGGTCGCACCCGTCGCACATCACGATGCAGTCGCCTTCGATGTGCCAAAAGTTGGGATCCGCTTCGCCGCAAATGTGGCACAAGTCTGTTTCAGCGGCGGACCATAAAGTAGCGCGCTGCCGTTTAGATGCATCTTCACTCTTCTTCGTGACCTCCAGCGCTTCAGCCATAGCCTTGGTACGCGCCTCTCCTCTAATCTTGATCGCCTCGTCGTCATCCAGAATGTCGTACATCTCGTCGTAGTTGATGGTGATCAACTCGGGGACGACGTACTCGCGTTTGCGTCGGTGCTGGCTCGGTCCGCCGATCTTCTTCCCCACCCTAAGGGATTTCTCAAAATCATCGAGTTGTTCCCTACTCAACCTAGTGCCGTGTTCGTTCCAGCAGTGCTTCTCCAACGATCTTAAATACTTGAACGCGCGTCGGTCGCAAAAGGGACACGGCACGGCTGATTTATCGGCGGGCGCGATCGGCCCGCCTTGCATGACTTTCAAGTACTCCTCCTTCATCTTTTCGATTTCGGACAAGGACCAGCGCACTTCTTTGTTCGTGCAGGCTTCGCGTAAATCGAGCTCCTCGACTTCGCCTTCGCTTTTGCCTTCGGCGTCGGCGTCTTCGGGCGTAGTGTCAGCAGCAGTAGTATCAGTAGCGTCACCTTCTTTCGCTTCCTCCTTCAGGGGCTCGCCTTCCTTCGCCACCTCCGTCACTCCGTTCTCTTCGACCGCTTGCGTGACGCCGTTATCCGTCTCCATGGGATTCGGACTTGTGGTTGGTTCAGTGGTAGCGGCGGCGTCGACACCATTCTCCTCGGTTTTTTTCTCCTCACCCGTCGGCTCTGTTTTCAACTCACCACCCTCCTCCACCTTGGCGTTGGGCTCGTAGTACAACGTGGCCATGCCGTTGTGCGGGTTCAGGTTCACCACTCTCGCTTTCCACCAGCTCCCGTCATCAGGCCAAAGCACGTCGATGTGTCGCCCAACAAGCGACAGCTGCGACGCGTGTTCCGGTTTCAACAAGCGGGGAATCTCAGGACAAACCAAAGGCACGGGCGGCTCTTCGTCGCCATCCTGTTCGCCGCCCAACTCCTCCACGTTCTCCTCGTCGCCGTCATCACCCTCTTGCGAGGGCGCCGTGTCCGAACGCGTGGTACCTCGCGTTCTCCTACCCTCCGCGAACGCGGCGATCAAAGCGGGATCCACGGTGTCCTCGACCGGCACAGGCGTCGCGCCGTTCGCAAACGTCGGAGCTTCTTGGACAGGCACTTGAGACGCGTCCGCGGGTGCGATCTGGGGGGCGTCGTCGGTGGGCGGATTCATCGGCTCCGCCGCCGCGACCGCCGCGACCGGCGCCGCCAACTCGGGCGCTTCCATCGGTGCGCTCATCGTGCGATGAGTCTCCACGCCGTGCACGACAGAAGTGAGCACCCAGGAATGTGTGAGCGCGACGATCTGCTGCAGGCAAAAGGAGCGGGAACAGAAAGCTCGGCCGCCAAACTGGTGGCTCTCGCGAACAACACATCGACGAGTTATGACTCAAGGTCGAGACTCTATCTAGCCCATGGCCTTGACTTTTACGTGAAAACGTATGAGCGCTAGTCTGATTCCATCCGGACACTCCGGACATTTCATTTGTCCGGATGGAAAATCGAGAAGAAGACAAATAAATCAAGACTAAAACAGTTCCTACCTCCCCGTTCCCTACCTACCTCGACGCGGTCGGGTAGTCATCGCTGACCACCGACCGAAACCCT
>TARA_B110000977_G_scaffold64562_1_pt1 | contig 55573 bp, 34 predicted proteins | sample TARA_B110000977 | Tara Oceans TARA_B110000977 (sample SAMEA4397798) | marine metagenome | biome: Polar Biome; feature: [SRF] surface water layer (ENVO:00010504); material: water (ENVO:00002006), including particulate matter (ENVO:01000060) such as... | depth 5 m | reverse complement strand
GGCGGCGGGGCGGGCGGGGGCGGGGCAGTTCCTTCGACTTCGAATACCTTCGGTAATAGATTGAACGCACGTCGAATCGTTTCTATAATGGAACAAAGCGGCGCGGAGGTTGTGGCGTTCAACCCGGCGACGACGCCGAAACTCGTGAAAGCGCTTTCGTACGTGGCGAATGCTGAAAACGTCGACGTGAGTGACGACCGGCTACACGCCATCGCAGTCGCCGCGGAAGGCGACGTGCGATGCGCTTTGGCGAGTCTGCAGATGTTCGCCGCGGGGAGGACGAGCACGGTTGTTGCAGGAACAAACGATAAGACCTCAAAGGGGAAGGGGAAGAAACGAGGGCGAGGGGAAAACGTGGAGAAAACTGAAAAAAACTCGGCTGAAAACAAAACACAAATCGGCGACAAAAACGCCGCGGACGGCGCGCGGAGAGACCGCGGGCTTTCCATGTTCCACGCGCTGGGAAAAATCCTGTACAACAAGCGAGACGAAGAGGATACGAGTACTACTGGTGATAAGAGTACTGCGAGTGGTGGTTTGAACGGTGCGGGTAGGAGTGTGGCTGGGATCGAATCAGACAACGCTCTCAGCGGTACCTCCAACGCCTCCCCCTTTTCCTCCGGCAAACCTACCCGCGATTCCGACGGTACGCTTCGTTTCGGTTCATGTGCAGCGCCGTTTTCGTTGCATAGCACGTTCACCCGAGGCTCCACGAAGTACGACCCCGAGGATATATTGCAAAGAGCCCGTTTCGGCGCTGACCGCGCGACTACGTTTCTGTTTGAAAACTTCCCCGAAGGGTTGCGGGATGACGCGGTTTTTGACTTAGCGGTCGGCACTGAGTACCTTTCGGACGCGGCGTGGTTCGCCTCCGCGGGCAGGCGACTCGCCTCGGTCGGGTTTATGTTCTCTGGGGCATCAGGCGACACCAATCAAACCCTGGTGGACGGCGAAGGCGCGCCCACGGACCCGGGGGCGGTGGGCGAGCTCGTGGCGGGTTCGATCGCGACCCGCGGGTTGTTGTTCGCCCCGGATCCGAAACGCCCGTCCCTCCGAGGGTTCAGGGCGTTCAAAGGGCCGAACAGCGCAAAGGCACAGCGAGCGGCGGCGGCTAATCTACGAGAGGTACGCGCCGTGGTGGCCGCCGCAGCGGGTGGGGACTTCTCCGTTGGGTCGGACCACGCCGCGGCGGCGGCGGAGACGCTCCCGATGCTGCGGGTCATCGCGGGGTGCGGTGTGGAGGGCGCGGCGCGCGTGCCGTACCTGCCCACCAGGTGGGTCCGCGTGGGCGAGGACCCTGCGACTGCGGGGGGCGTAGGGGGTCTGGCACCCGGTGTGCGGTGCGCCCCAAGGCCGAATACCCAAGCCGCGGAGGTTGTGCACCGCGACGCGGGCGCAGCGGACACGCTGGAGGAGGAGGATGCAATCGAAGACGAAATAGAAGAGTGGTGAATACACAAATTGAGTCGACTAAGAGTTACTTACAACAAGAGCTAACCGTACTATACTTACTCACCACGGCGTGGTGTCTATTTTCTGCTGCCACTTCCCCGACCCTGAAGCGTCTCCGCCATGTGTGAACCCCCTCCTCGACCCCGAATTCATCTTGACCAACCCCGGGTTCGCGCGCTTGATGCCCGGGTGCTCGAACGAAGATTTATTGGAATTGTTTTTTTCACTGGAATGCGCTGCGCCTGTGAGAATATCGTAGCTCGCCGGTGTCACTTTAAAACCCTTTTTCGAGGGCCTCATGGAGAGAAGCGGGTCGCCGTTACCGTTGAAGGACACGTTTTGTGTTTTTCTGAACTGCAAATAGCCCGATGCGCCGTGGTGCTCGTACGAACATGCTCTGTGCGGGTCTTTCAATTTCACAGCGCCGGTGATCAAATCGTACCCTGAAATGTTCGTGTCGTCGCGACCCGCATACCTTTTCTCATCGTAAGTCTCGCGTCCACTCGGTTCCGCAAACTGCTCCTCGTTTGATGTAAAAACACGTTCATGACTCGCAACACCATCACCGATCTTCAAAGTGCTGACCGGTGGCGGGAACGGTCGACGTGTTTCAGGTTTTTCCTCAAACGCGCCGAGCGCTTCATACTCTGGTGTGTACGCGTCGGGAAAATCCTCGCCCACTTTCTGTTTGATCAGCCCTAATCCATTTATCGACGCATCCGTGGGGTGTCGTCTTGGAAGGTTAACTTTCGATTCGAAACCTGCCGGAGGTTGTTGGAACCTTATGTGCGTCTCTGTATTTTGACGGCTCCGTCGCAGCGCTTCCTCAGTGCCGGGAACACTTCCGTCTAACATTTCCGAGTCGGCGTGCAATTGCCAATCTGTATTAGTACTCCAGTGGTTCGCGTTGGGTGCGATCTCTTCCCGAGATGCGCCCGCGGATCTTCCCTCGTAGTGATTCACCGCGTCTTGGAACCGGTCAGTCATCTCGTGATGACCAAGATGGGGGGGAGGGACGTGTTTCCCTCCCCCCATTGCGTAATCGGCGTACCCGTCAGGGACGGGGACGGATGTGGGGTACCGGTTTCGGTCCGAACCGCTGTTCCGCGATGGCATGTGCGTCAGGGGGTCATGAGTGGCCTGCCGCGGGTCCCCAACGTGCCGACGACCCATCACTCTAGTGCACACAAACGAGGAAGACGACGCTGAACGGAAACACAGCACGCACCGACGCCAACCTCCCGTGAGGTGTGCCGTATGCTGTGATGATGATGAGATATATTTCGGGGCACGAAAGGAAAATAGTCGAGGAGGTTTCGATTGACTAAAAAGTAATGGACGACATCACCGCTACGCCGCCTGTTCCCCTGCCACCACCACATTCACCCCCGCTTCTTCCCAGTCGAACAGGGTGTTGCGCATGCGCCTCCCGTTGGTTGTTTCATCAAACGCTTTGCGAACAACCTGCCTGCAAAACGCGAGGTCAAACTGTTTTCCCCACGCGACGGACCGGGCGTGTTGCAGCAACAAACCCATCCAGAGTTGGTCGCTTTCATTGAGTGCTAAATTTTCCGCTTTAGCTTTGGCTTTGTACTCCGCGACCTTTAACACGTCCCTTCGGAGCTCCGGTGGCGTCCACGGAAACGTCCCCGCGCGCAGATACGACACCGTGAACACCAACGCTTCCAGATCATCCGAAAACGTGGGCGGTCGTCCGGTATCAGCCGCGGCGGCGGAAAAAGCGGGGGTTCCGCTGTAATTTTTTGTGGATTTTGTCAAAACATTGTTTTTGTTTTGTATCATCGCTTCAGACGTCTGCGTCGGCACCGTAGCCCCCTCCGCTGGCCCCATCGCGGCTAGCCCGAAATCCACCAAGTGCACCGCTCTGTTCGCGCCCTTGCCCCGCTTCGGGTGGCCCAAGAGTAAGTTATCAGGCTTGACATCCCTGTGAATCACTCCGGCGCGGTGACACGCCGCGATGCGCGCCAGGGCTTGGTCGGCGATCATCAGGGTCGTGGTGGCGCTGAGAGGGCCGCCCGCGCTGCACGCCCAGGACATCTCTTCCAGTGACGGCCCCAATAAGTCCATCACCAGCACGTTACTGTCTCGGCCGAACACCTTCTGCTGGCCGAAGTGGTGCACCTTTGGGAACCCGGCAGGCCCGGCGACGGACACGACGCGCGACAACATCAAACGCTCCAAGCGCAAAGGCGTGATGAAGGTGTCATCGTCATCCACGGACTGGTCCATTGTACGGTCCATGCTACTGATCTGCACCTCATCTATGGCGCCTTCAACCGCACTCGCCCTTAAAAGATCCTCCACCTTAACGGCAACGTCGCCTCCGCTGTCGGCGTCCTTGCCTAGAAAAACTCTGCCAAACGAACCCTCGCCTAACTCAGACGCATCTGTCGCTGCATTGATCGTCTTTTGAATCCTCAACGCGTCGTCTTTCAAGTTGAGTTTTTGAACCTTCAGCCGTTTGACGTCAAGCGCACAGACATCGGCTCCTTTGTTCCCCCGCTCGAGCTCGTGTAACGTCTTCGCGATGTGTTCGCGCTGCTTTTCAATTGTCTCGAGTGCCTTTTTCAGCCTTCGGGCGACATCTTCCGGTTCCGCGCCCTCCACCCCCCCTAAAGACATGATCTTCCTCCAGTGGTCGTTCATCTGTTGCCGCCGTCGTCGGGCGCGCCTCGTGCCGACCAACACGGATCCGGCCTCGGATTCCTGCCACAACGTCCACCCGGCTGCGCCATCCGAGAACGATCCGTCCGCGGGTAATATGATGAAGCTCCGTTTCTTATTGGTTTTCGTTTTGCCATTCCGGGACAACGTCTTCTCCGCGGTCTCATCGAGCGCTCCCCTGGGTTTGCCTCCTCTTCCAACCCTTGACCCCGACGCGAACACACCGCTGTGCGCTCGCGCCACGCAACTCGCCCGAACCGTGGCCATCTCGCGCGACCCCGCACTGAACACGGAGGTGGTGGATCACGGTGGTCCTGATAACGCGACGTGGACGCAGAATCCCGAAAATCACGAAAAGTGCCTCGGAAACGAAAAGTGCTTTTTGGGCTCTGCCTCGGGGACCCCGATACTCCGCACCACAACGTGTGGAACACTGCCAGCGCACAAAAAGTGTCGCGGCAAAGCCTCCATAGATCTCACGTGAGCGTCGAAGAACGGTACTCGTGTCACACACCGCGTGCCTTCTCTGTCTTCGTGGACAACCGGTGCTCGTGATTCGGGATCCCGAATATCTGGAAAATATCTGATTGCGCTTTTTCGAGCCTTCATTGCGTCGTCATGGCCACGACCACTTCGACGCGATGCTTGGTTTCCTGTGTGAACGCCGTCCAGGGTTTACGAGCGAAATCAAGGAGGGCAACACGGTTTCCTATAGTGACCAGAGCTGGCAAAGACCCTACACGGGGGTCTCAACCCTCCGATGCGCATCATCGACACAATCCCGAGAAAAAAATAATCCCCCCTCTTCGCGCCACTGCTGCGTTTTTATCAGATCCGTTCTGCGATGTCGTGACTGACTTGGACAACAAATTACAGTACCGGTGTCCACCTGATATCGACGAAGATCCGGAGGTTGGCTATTCGTACCGACAGGTGGAGTTTGACTTTTCGGAGGAGGAGGAGAAAATGGGGAAAGAGCCCGGGGAGTGCGCTATTGGGGAAGCGGAAGATGGAATGCCCACCGTGGACTGTGGAGAGTAGATGTGTGGAGTAGAGCATTTGTAAACTAAAGCTACTCTTGATTACTATAAGGCTATTAGATACCTCAAGCATCTGTTTCGTCCATTCTGTTTCTTCTCCACTGCGTTTCCGCGACTAAGTACCCGCCCGAGGTACACGCCGCGCCGGGCGCTGAGTCGACGACGGCGACGGTTACTCGTCCTGGTTTTCCAGCAGGCGCCACGCAAGACACGATCCCTTGTGTAACTCCGTCATCTGACACGTCCCCTACGTCCCTAGCTGCTACAGCAACTGACCCGAAACGACACCCGCCCGCGTTCACCACACTAGACAAACCATCAAACCCAAAGGAACCGAAGGATTTGCGTTTTGCGGGCCGCGACAAACTCACCGTGGTTCCGCCTCGCGACGGGCCATTGGTTGGCGCGGCGAGTACGGAGGAATCACCACCAACAGTGTCATCGTACCCTGGCGAGACATCGGGGAGGTACTGATAGTTCGCCGCGCCGGATGCGCCCGAAATCCTGACGCGCATAGTAGACGTCGCCCGGGCGGAAGAAAGCGCCGGCGCCTCACACGCGACGAGCGCGGAGGACACCACCACGCTCGCCGTGTCCGCACACACAGCCTCTTCACCGAACCCGAATCCGAAATCACACCCGGCACTGCTCAGCAAACGACCCGTAACCCACACCACGCCGCCGCCGCCGGAAGGCCCGGCGGAGGGGTACGCGCTGAGAATAGCGGGCGCCGCGGAACTCAGCGCCGGCGAAGGCGCGCTATTCGCCGCGACGCCAAACGCAAACGCCGTCGTTGATTCAGTCGAAAATTCCATAGATCCCACCCCTAGCGCGTCCAGAATCGACGTCGCGTGGTGCCCCGCCACGGCTATGGAGGATGCAGGAAACAATTGAGCGCTTGGATTGATCTGTTTCGAGCTGAACGCAAACGCGGGGACGGATTGCGACGCGACGCGAAGCGCGGAGACGAATCGGACGCGCGTCGCGGCGACGGCTACGCGCTCGGCTCCGAAAGGCGACGCGACAATCGAGATGGATGGATACTGGTGTGCTGAAAGCGCAGTGCCTTGATGCTCCACTGGGGTTGGCCGTCTCGCGGGTGTGACGCACCGCCACAGCGTGGTTCGCACGCTCCCGTCTGGATTTGATCCTCGATCCACGGCGACTCTTAAGGTGCCTACCCGCGCCCAAGCCCCGTCACGCGTCGCGTCTGTACCGAGCGTCCCTGAAGTTGAGATTTCTAAATTCGCACCGCCCTCAGCGGCGACTGTGGTGGGTACCACACCAGTCACGACCGGGGGTTCCGCGAGCACCACGGCGAGCGCCACCGCGCCCGTCATCGCATCGCGCGCTTCGTCAGTTTCGTTCTTCGCAAACTCAAGAGTTTGTTGTGCACCACGAACGCCACTGCGTTTATGTTGGACGTCCAAGGTTGCGACTATGCGCGTTGGATACGTCTCACCAGCACCAGCGATGAAAGGGGATGTCTCGCACACGCGTACCGCCGTCGATACGAACGCCCCAGGCGACTCGCCGAAGTCGCCATCCGCCGTTTGCCAGCCGCACGGATACGAAGCGCCCACCACAGCGTGCCCCCCTGTGTCAGGGGGCGCCATGTCGGTTCCTTGGAAGTGAAGCGCGTCCCCGCGTGCCCAAGTCCTCGGGCCGACCGTAGACCTTAACACACCTGGGGCGGCGAACGCCAGGACTTGGCCGCCCGCTTCGCCGCGGAAAAACCTCGCATCCACGCCTCCGTTCCCGCTCAGCCCTACTGAAACGAACCCAGACGGGGAGGGGTTGTGTGGGACGTCACAGGAGGCGCCTCCCCCGGAAACGATACGCGCGGGGACGATCGCGTTCGGCCCGCCGACGCCCGCGAACACGCACACGATGGCAAACGCGTCGTCGCCGTCCCCGGGATGGAAATTGGTGCCCACCACGGTTATCGCGATGCCACCCACGCCCGCGGGAACCACGGGTGGGATCACAGCGGCCGTGAGCCGGTCCTCGCCTTGGCTGGTGCTCGCCAGGGGCACCAGCACGAGAAACACGAGCAAAAACACGAGCAAAGAGGCGCTTGTGCGAGCCCGGTGGGGTGACCCACGCGTGAGGTGCTTCCGCGGTGACATCGGTAGGTATTCTATTGGATGAGTCTTCTGGGAAACGGGAAAGCACGAGCGGGGCCCTACGTCGGCTGGACCGTGGGTCTCAACCACAGGTTCACCTCGCGTTGCGGCGCGTGCGACGCATGTCGTTCGGTGGAAAGCAAGCTTCTTGTCCGAGGCGAGCGCTTCCCGCGACCTCGCAAGTGACGCCTGGGAGAGCCCAACGATTGAGAAGTGAAGAGGGTGGGGAGAAAACTGGACGACGCGTTCAAACCAAAATCGGACAGCTCTTCTTGACAACTTTTTACCTATCCAAACGTCGACATGCTCCCTTATTATACTACAACACTTTCTACTAGAAGCCATGGACTCTACGCTGCATGAAGCTAAATGTATGGTCCTAATCATCTTCCCCTCAAAACGGTCGCGTCGAGGCTTTGGTACACCCGCTCATCCTCGGGTTGTGGTTCTCCACGAGCAGCTCTTTCGGCGGTCGCTTGGCCAGGTTTCTTTTCGCCGCTTCGTTGAAGTTGTTCCGTGTCTCAGGGACGTACCCTCCGTACCCTGGGACGAACGGGAGGATTTCAACGCCACACCCACCTCGTATATCCACGTTGCGGTGCATGATGTCCTGTCGTGATGAAAAGGGAGCGGATTGAGTGCCGAACCCGAACGCCGAGCGATGTAATGCGTTTTGCGGATTCGTCGACACATTGGTACTCCCCACACGCGGCGCCATGCGTTTCCCAGTGCGTCGTCGTTCCGTCTGCGCCGCGCCGCTCATCGCCGCCTGCGCGGAGGTCTGCCAAGGAGATGTGTTTCGGCCCGAAAGTCCCATGAACGGCTCTTCAGAAGGTCTCGTGGACGGCTCGTACGCGGCGTTGCCATTGGGATTGGGGGCGTAGTTGGGCACGCCCGCCGCGGCGGTTTCCAAACCCTGGCGTGTGATGTGGTGGCCCACGATTTCGTGCCCGCCGATTGCATCCAGGGGGGGGCACAAGCCACCCGCGAGCTCGCTTTTCGTAGCGGGGTGGTCGTGGAACACACGGCGGCGGGGGATGTCGGGGAAGTCGTCGAACCTGTTGTCGAAATCATCGTTCGCTTGTTCATTGTTCTGCGTGTCCCATTCCCACCCCCCGGTCCGTGGCTGGACGGGTTCGTCCAGGGCGAAGGGGGCGTGCGCGCGGGGTACGTCACGCGTAGACGCCGCAGCTCTACGCGCGCGCGATGTTGATACGTACCCGTGGTTCAAAATCTCGTCCATCCTGGCCTCGTGCGGAGGGGCACGACGGAGTGAGGACGCTTTCGACGCGACCAACGCCAACGGCGACTTTTACGTGACGAGTGAGATTCTTGGCACTGTGACTTGTTTTTCTGGGGTTCTCTCATCACGAGGTGGCCACCCGCGCTCTCACCCGTCTCACTTCTCGATGTTCGCGCAGACCAGCCGTCTGCCCACCGCCGTTACCACACGCACACTCTGCAAGTCGCTCAAAAGGTGCGCGGCGCGTGGCATCGACGCACACTGCAGACCCCTCGACTCGACGTTACGCACGCTTTATCCACTTCGCATTCGAGACGGCACCCACTGACCGGTCGTTTCTCCCCACGCAGGCGATCCACCACCACTGCTGTCCCCCCAGTTCGTTCCACGCGCTTCGTCACAACCATGGCGTCCGTAACCCCCACCCCTACCAAGCTCGGCTTCATCGGCGCAGGCATCATGGGTACGTCAAGGATCCAACGGAATGGGAAGGAGGCCATCATCCGAGTCGACCAATCCAAGGAAACCAAAACCCTGTCCTCTTTTGTCAAATTGTCATTCCCTGACCAAACCTTCCCATCTCATTCCCCCACTCAACAACTTCCAGGCGTCCCCATGGCCCTGAACCTGATGAAAGCGGGCCACGAGTTGATGGTGTGGAACCGCACATCAAGTGCGTGCCAGCCTTTGGTGGACGTGGGCGCGACTCTCGCCTCTTCCGCCGCGGAGGCGTGCGAGAAATCCGAAGTGACGTTCGTGATGGTCAGCACCCCGGAGGCGGCGCTGGCGTGCGCGGAGGCTGCTGCGCCTGGCCTATCGAAAGGCAAGGGCTACGTAGACGTCAGCACAGTAGATGCCGGTACCTCGTATAAAATTTCTGAACTCATAAAATCCACGGGCGCTGAGTTCCTTGAAGCCCCCGTTTCCGGGTCCAAAGCCCCGGCGGAACAGGGCGCGCTGATTTTCATGGCCGCCGGGGACAAAAGTTTATATGACAAATGCGTCGCGCCGCTGGACACGATGGGCAAGGCGCACTTCTTCCTTGGCGACGTGGGTGCGGGTGCCAAGATGAAGCTCATCGTGAACTCAGTTATGGGGAGCATGATGGCATCCTTCGCGGAGGGCTTGAGTCTGACTGAAGCCGCGCAGTTGGACCAGGACACGCTTCTTCAGATCATTTCTCTCGGCGCGATCAACACGCCTATGTACGCGCTGAAGGGGCCGAACATGATCGCCGGGAAATACCCCCCCGCGTTTCCCTTAAAGCACCAGCAGAAAGACATGCGTTTAGCATTAGCCTTGGGCGATGAATTAGCCCAAGAAATGCCCGTCGCCGCCGCGGCGAACGAGATGTACAAAACCGCGCGGAGAATGGGGAAGGACGACGACGACTTCTCCGCCGTGATCGCTGCGATTGGGAGGAAATAAAATTGATTGTTTGATTGATTGGGTTGGGAGAAGAGACTCTGGTGATACATACCTTTCTTACGTTACGATTAACTTTCTATCAGGCTTTTATGACTTTACTAAAGCAACCCACCCCTCAAACAACTGAAAGCTCGCGATACCGAGCTCTCAACCCCCCCTTGAAACTTTCTCTTTCCATCTACGTTTTTCCCAGTCAACACCCTCTCTCATTACCTCGAGTTCAGCCCGCTGGGCCCCTCAAAGTGCTTCGGCAGGTCCTCATCTCTTCCCGGGTTCCTGTCCGCGCCCGAGCTCTCGTGCACACGCGCCCCGTCCGGCAGCTCCCACACCGTCTCAAGGGTAAGGTTGTTGTACCAGTAGTGGATGTCCCGTTCAACGTCGTACGCCTGGAGCCACTCGCCGTTGGTGGTTTCGGAGTTTGCAACAGGCGGTGGCGGCGGGAGACTTTGTTCGGCCAATGCTTGCGAGTTTTGGGGTGATGCGTATTCACGAGACATCTCGCCCTCAGATCGCTTCACGTCTGCATCACCCATGTTAGTCACGTCGTACTCGTTCAGCATGGCCATGGCTTTCTTTTTCGCCGCCGCTAATGACCCGGCTTTCTCGAGTTCCAAGCGCGCCTCTGTTTCCTCGAGTCGCTCCGCTAACGATTTATTTTCAACCGAAACCTTCTCCAAGTTTTTTGTAAGTTCATTTATCTTAACCTGCTTCTCCTTGAGCTTCTGTTCCGTTACGCCTGAGCTCTCTGCGACCTTCTTCTCTAATAATTCAATCTTCTCTTGTTGAGACTTGAGCTGCAAATTAGTAAGCGCTTGCTTGGCGTCAAAGTCGTGTGCCTCTTTTCTGTACGTTTCCAGTTCGCCGCTCAATTTATTCGCCGTGCGTTGCGTGGCTTGAAGCTGGTCCGCCAGTTGGGCTGCTCGTGAATCCGCGTCCTCAACAGCGACATCGCCCGCGAGCTGCTCTTCCACTAGTTTAGTTTGCAGACCCTCGATTTGGGACTCAAGGTTCTCCACTAAAACGGACGCGCGTTCGAGGTCGTCAGATATTTCGGTGTTTTCTTTGTCCCCGGCGAGCTGCGAAATCTCAATCCGCGTTTCCTGAAGCCGCTGTTTAAGCTGCGCGTTTTCAAGCTCCTGGCGAACGGTTTTCTCCGCGTTCAAATTAAGCGCGGCTTGCGCTTCTGCTAGCGCGGAACGCATCTCCTCCAGCTCGGACTCGGAGACGGCAGAGTCGGAGGACGTTTCGTGCGCCGCCGGCTCCGTGACGGCGCCGGTTTTTGTCGACGAAGAGCCGCCGCGGAAAACTGCGTAGCTCGCCGCCGCCGATACCGCCAAAGCGCTTTGAAGCAAAACGTTCGCGCCGCTAAATGACGCGGTCTGCGCAACGACGTGGTCCACAGCAGCGCACGCGGGAGAAGCCTATTAGGGGTAGAGGGGGGGTGAGAAAGAGTTGTTTGAGGTATGCGTCAGTACGTCAATCTGGAAAGCAATCACGAAAAATATCACTCAAAACGCGAGGGGGACGAAAAAGAAACGGCGATTTTTTTATCGAGGGGGCCGAGCGTGCGTCGGCGGTTGTTGCGCAGCCCCGTAGGAGACGTACCAAGACCACGGAGGTTGTTAACGCGGCGATTAGGCTATGCGTGAATGCTCCTTCGTGAACATCGCCGGTTCGTGATTCGGTTCGCGTTTCGCAGCGGTGGTTGTCGATCGCGGCGACGCGCGTGTTTTCCCGGGACATCCATCTCGTTTCGTCTCCCCCAGAAGAAAAAAGACGCCTCCCATCGCGCTTCACGGCTTGGCGCTTGATGAACAGCGTTTGGCGCGCTAACTTGCCGTCTCCCATCGCCGCATGCGGCCGTATCGCTAGAGAAAGCATCGTTCGCGCGGTTCCGTACCGTCGGTACCGTGTGCGGAGAGCAATGACGTCATCGAGCGCCTTCACGTCATCACATCTTCCGAGACCACGCACTTTGCCGAAACCGCGATTTTTTGCCCACCTGCCGTTATTGGAAATGCCGAGCGTTTCGTTGAACGGCTCTCGCGTTTCACGACATTTTCGGTCGCGCCCCGAACGATGGGTGATGAGGAGGCCTGTGCGGTGTGCTCTTTGTCCGTGGTCGGCCCAAAGGTGGATACCCTAACCGCTGGGTGTTGCCGTAAGCGGTTTCATGACCTTTGCATCGCACCGCACTGCGCCGCGCGACGGGATGAGGTAAGGACGGGTACGCGGACGGGTGCTGTTTCACGCTCATTACGATGTATCGTAGTTTCGAGAAGCAACGACGGCAAAAGATCTCCACTTCAACGACGAGGGACGCATCGGTCAACTGACTCATTCACCCCCTCTTTCCCTTTTTCCACACATAACAGGTACCGTGTCCCGCGTGCGCGAAACCTTTACGCAAGCTCGTGGCGGATGATACGGACCAATCCGGCCCGAGCCGCGTGCCAAGACACGTCCGGCGAGGAAGAATAGACTGGCACCTTCTTGTCGACCTGAATGCGAAAGACGCGACGGCGAAGAAGTGTTCTGCTTTGTTCGACATCCCGCGAGCCCGGGTGAAGCTTTTAGCCAACGGCAGGGCGTTAGCGATAGAATCAGAAGTAGCAGCGGCATCAGACGCGGGTGCGCGATTGATGGTGTTGGGATCGAACCGGGAAGACGTCGTGGCCACTACGTCGATTGCCGAAAAGGGAAAGCTTTTTCTTTTTGGTTTGGTAAAATGCGTGACTGGGAATACAGTAGTGCGCGGAGTTGTCCGCACAGTTGGCCGAGTGACTCGAACAGCGACTAAATTCCTAGAACCCCTAACTCCAGCTACCTCCTGTGTGTGGTGTTTCCTCAGCACCGCGTTGAAATCCCTCCACCCTGGGTGGGAGAACCCGTACCAAGCCGGGTTCGACGAGCGACGGAGGAGACGGGGAGGCGACCGACGTCCGATGAACGACGCGCGTCCTCGTCCTCCACAGCCGCCTCTTGAACCCGACCGAAATGTCCAACCGCACCAATTAGGGTAATCGGTATCTGAATAATGAAAAGCCATCATCCGAAGTAATAGCTAGCTCTAAATTGAACCTCTAGAAGTACTGAGAGGTGTATCGTGTTATTGTGTCATGTGTTCTAAAAAATCCCTCTACCTCTCCCTACTGACTTACGATCGCCATTACGTGCATCCCCCCCATCGCAAATGCGCTGACCTTCATCGTGGCTGGGTCCCAGTGCTTTGAATACGCCTCTGTTGTACCCACGGCGACGGGCTCGTTCGCGTCTTCCTCGTCCTCGCCCCTACCGAGCATGTACCCCTCGCCGCTCCCCCACACAAAAAGCGTTCCTCGGTCGCTCACCGCCGCGGAGTGGCTGATACCGGCCGCGACGGTGACGATTTTATTGGATCCAACCTCAACCTGCACCGGCGTGGGACACGCGGCATCTCCCTGGTGCAGCTCTACCTCAGCGGGTCGTCCTAAACGGCCGTACACCGCCCTTCCGAATGATAAAACGTCGCCGTCCTTCGTGAGCGCCAGCGAGTGGTGCTCGCCGCACGCCATCGCAACTACCCCTTTGTTGGACAAAGCCTTGATCACCACCGGCTTGTATTGGCAAACACCTTGCTCCAGCGGCACACCGAGCTGTCCCCAGTTATTCAGCCCGAACCCTATAATCTGGTTCGTCTCAGTTAACACGAACGTGTGCCACCCGCCGGCGAACACGGCGATGGGAGCGCCTGATCCGCGAGGCATTCGCACCGCCCCGGGGGTGAGTTGCGTTTTGATATCCGCACCGCCGCGAGCGCCTACGCGTTCGCCGATGCGCCCGAGCTGACCTCGCGCGCCTGTTCCTACGGTGTACACTTCGTTTTTTGAGGTGTGCTTGCCGCTGGAGGCGCCCACTTCCGCGAGCATCACGACGTGCGCGTTTCCGGCGCTCATTTCGGTGACTACTGTGTTTTTCTTCGCGAACAGCGGCGTCATCTGGCGTACGCGCTCGTATGGGTCACCAGGTAACAAGCCGAGCTCCGAGTCGTCCTTGAACACACCAGAGGCGAATGCCGTTCCATATTCGTCTAGGGCGAAGGACGCGCCGTCGCTCGCGGCGACTCGAATAACCGCGCCCGCGTCCGCCGGCATCGCGACGACGCCGGGTTTCGCGGGACCTTCTTCGTCATCTTCGGAAACATCTCGCGCCAGCTGTCCTTCATCACCGACGCCCCAGGTATGTACCTCGCCATCTGGGGTGACCGCGACGGAGTGAAGCCCTTTCGTGGCGATGTGTACGCACTTGGGAATCAAGCGTTCGTACCCAGTGTCGCTGGTCTTGTCCAACAGTGCGACGGGGAATGGGCGCTTCCGGAACGTGGCTTTCGTGCCTATTCCGAGAACGCCGTTGTCGTTGCTGCCCCACACGAACACATCGCCCACGCCGTTGCTGTTCGAAAGAAACGCGCTCATCATCACAGGTACTATCACGAGTTCCCGATGCGTCTCGCGGAGGGTAGTTGTACCGGGAGTGATGACTCTGCGGTGTCTTGTGTGTGCCCCGATCTGATGAGTCGAAGGTGCCTATCGGGTGCCTATCGTTCCCCTTCCAGATTTCGGGATTTCGGGATGGTTTTTCGGGATGTTGTTAACAACGCTGATTCCACTTCACGGGCGCTGTCTGGTGCGGCGCCATGTCGCTCGTGGTCGCGGCGCACGGCAGCGTCGTCCCATCACGCCGCGCCCGCCTCCCATTGTTTCATCGCTGTCGCGGGACAGGAAACGCAGCGACACGAGTGGTGCGTCCCGATACAAAGTGTTGGGGAAAAAAACCTTCTACCTCGGATGGGCGTCCGCTTGATCTCGTGGTGTTCACTGTGATCGTGGATGACCTGGTGTTCGCGGACGGCACGACACAGATGGAGCAGCTTGGCGGAGGAGGTCCTCAAACCGCGTGGGGATTTCGGACCCATTCCAGGGACTTTTCGGTAGGCCTCGCCGCTGGTGTAGGTCCGGACCTCCCGGAACAATGCATAGATTGGCTCGAGAAAAACGGGATTGACATGGAAGGCCTGGCTCTGGTACGCGACACGGATAGCAATGAAAAAAATACAGAAGAATCGTCTTGGGAAGGCGGCGGCACCTCGGCTTCGGCGTTTGAGCGGCGCGACGCCGACCTCGCCGGCGAGTTCCGACCGACGCCGCGGGCGTGGCAGATCACGGAGAACGACGGGCGCAGGACGCAAGTGTGGAGGACCGTTCCTTCTCCGGGGCTGTACGCCATGTTACGTCCGCCAGCGTCCACGCTCCCTGAACGGTATAAATCCGCATCCGCCTTCCACATAGGCGTTCACCCTGAGCGGCCTGATTTTGCGCTTCTCCAGGACCTACGTTCATTCGCAACGACACACGAAACTTTGATAAGCGTCGAGCCGTTCACGTCCGCGTTGAGCCACGTGTCTTGCGCCTCTTTGCAAAAACTTTGCCAATCGTGTGACGTGTTTTCCCCCAACGAGCTGGAAGCGGTTTCGTTGGTGGGAACAGGCACACCGGTTGAGCTGTGCGAGCGATTGCTAAACGCGGGGGCGAAAGTCGTGTGCATACGAAGAGGCGCGCTCGGCGCCGTGGCGGTTGATTCGCGAAAAGGGTCGACAACAGTGTGGAGCGTCCCGGCGTACCTTGACGAGTCGGAGACAAAGGATGTGACGGGGTGCGGCAACGCGTTTTGCGGAGCGTTTTTTGCGAGTCTTTTGAACGGTGAACCAGTGGAGGAAGCGCTGTGCTGGGGTTCAGCAACGGCGAGTGTAATGGCCCAAAACATAGGCGTCCCGACCGAACCCGCGGGCGACGCCGAGACGCGAGACAAAGTCCGGAAAAGATTTGAAGAGATTCGTCCACAAGCAATACGAATAGAGTAAGGTCTTGTTAGAGTAGTATGAATGTGAAGGTATTATTTACATGTTTTCGAGACCAAAGATCCACTCAAATCTACTCAGCGCTTGCCCTTGTACAGCCCGTCTATTTCCTGCTGAAACGCTTTGTAGATGTTCGCGCGCTTCAGCTTGAACGCGGCGGTGACCATGTCGTTCTCGGGGGTCCAGGGTTCTAAGGCGAGGGTTACTTTCTTCGGAACCTCGAACGACGCGAGTTTGCCCTTCGCCAACAACGCAATCTCCGCTTGCACCGCGTCCGCCATTGTTTTACTCTGCACAAGCGCCTCCACGGTCTGGCCGCTCATGTTCATGCGTTCCGCCATCTTCTTGAACGGCTTCGGGTTGACCACGACGAGCGCGACGCAGTAGGACTCGGTTGATTTTGCGTAGCACAGCGCTGAAGCGACTACGCTCGACTGCTTCATCACGTTCTCCACTTTACTAAGCGCGATGTACTCGCCTTGCTGAAGCTTCACCAAGTCTTTCTTCCTATCAACGATCAGGAGTTGCCCGCGGTCCGTGAACGCGCCGATGTCGCCGGTGTGGAAGTACCGCACGCCGTCAATGACGGAAAACTCCGTGGCGTTTTTAGCCTCCAAGTCGGCGTCCGGCATGTGCGGCGCGACGTAGTACCCCTGGCACACCACCGGGCCGCCGATCAGGACTTCGCCTCTTGGCATTCCAATGGCAGGGTCCCTTATGTCGCTCGCTCTGTATCCGCCTTCGTCCCAATCATTCAGCGTCACGCGCACGGACGACAAAACCTGCCCAACGCCTTCGTCCGTGTCGTCGAACGACGCAATCGTGCCGGCGCTGCCGGTCTCAGTCAGACCGTACCCCTGGCGCAGGGGACACCGGAAACACGTCTGCATGAACACCTGTGTTTCCCTGCTCAGCGGCGCGGACCCGGAGATCATCAACCTCACGCGGCCTCCGATCAACTTTTGCACTTTCTTGAACACCAGTGCGTTGAAGAACCACGTGCTGCCGCACCGCCCGGCGTGGAACTCGCGCTCACCCGCGGCGAGACCGGCGTTTATTATGCGTCGCAACGTGGGGGATGCCCCAGCAAACTTGGCTTGCACGGCTTGCCTAACTCGGTCTAAAACCGCGGGCGCGAACACCATGAACGTCGGTTTCAACGTCGGCGCGTCGCCCCGCGTGCCGGCCGCTAGTTTCAACCCCGTGTCCGTTAACGTCTGCGGCGACCCGTATCCGATCGCCGCGCCGGTCGCCAGCATAACCATCTCCGCGGCCATCTCCATGATGTGCGCCAGGGGTAGGTACGCAAGGTACACGTCCTTGTTCGTGAAGTCGCCCGCGGACGCGAGGCCCGCCATCGTGGCGCACACGTTCGAGTGCGAAAGCACCACGCCCTTGGGAGCGCCGGTGGTGCCGCTGGTGTACATCACCACGGCGACGTCTTCGGGCTTGGGCGGGGTGGGTTCCACTGGTTTGCGCGCCCCTCTCGCGGCAACGTCGCGCAGCGCTTCGTGCGTTACGGATATGGGGAGCTTCTTTAACAAATCAGAGCTCACGTCGCCCATCGTGACGCAGTACTTCAGCGACGGGCAGTTTGCCGCAATTGCCAAAAGGTTCTTCAAAAGCTTGCCGTCGCAAACCACAACCTCCGCCTGGGTTTGGTTCACGCCGTGCTCCACGCCTTCCGGTCCCAACGTGGCGTAGATGGTCACAACAGAGGCCCCTCGGCTGAAAACCGCCTGCGCCGCGAGCTGCCACTCCATCTTGGTGTCCGCGTAAATCACCACCCTGTCGCCCCGCTTGACGCCGGCTAAATCCACCAATCCAGACGCGACGTTCGCGACCCGCTGCTTGACCTGCGAAAACGTTGACCACTTGTACTCGCTCAGCGTGAGCTTCTCGAACCCTTCCACTAACGTGGATTCGACAATCGCGCGTTCGCCCATCGCCGGGCGTCCGCCGTTCTTGTCAATAGCGTACTTGAAAACATCGAAAACGGTGTGGCATCCCGCAAAAGGGGTGTCAGCTAATTGAGGCTCGTCCGCGTTGCGCCACACGGTTTCGCCGCTAGGGGCGGTCTCGGGGACGCTATACGGACCGTCGCGCCGGGGGTAAAACGGGCGGTCGCTCTGGGGAGGGGTGAGTGGAAGGTTGGGAGAGGGTTAGAGGGTTACAGGAAGTAAACGCTGACGCGGATTAATTGACGACGATCGCGCAACTTGGGAACCCGCTTCGGGTTGTGTTTGCAGGGTTCACGATCTTAGAGTGAGGCCAGGGCTTCGAAAGTAACGTACCTGGAAGAAGCCGAAGCAGTCGTCGAGGCCCATGGTGGTCAAGGTGTCAAGGGTGTCGGCGAGTGGTGGTCTGCGCAGGACGATCTGACGGATTGAGTTTTCTGGGATCGATCAATAGTTAAAATAAATTACAATCAGTTTACTGCGATGAGCTCTACGTCGAACACTAACGTCGCGTCTCCCGGGATCTCCGGGGGTGACCCTCTTTTGCCGTACCCCAGCTTTGGGGGAATCACCAAATTACGTTTCCCGCCGACTTTCATGCCTTCGATTCCTTTGTCCCACCCCTTGATGACTTCACCCGCGCCTAGTTGGAAATCGAAACGAGACGCTGCGTCAAACTCGGACCCGTCCGATTGCAACGTCCCGCGATACTTCATCGTCACCTCTGACCCGCGCTCCGCAACCGCTCCATCCCCAGTGCGAATCTCGATAATCTCTATCTGCTCATCTTTCGGCATCTCAAACTCCACCCCAGGAAGGGTAAAGGACTGCCCTTTCTGCGCAAGCTTGCCTTTATCGACCCCTTGTTTCAGCGCCTTCTTGATGGCATTCGCATTATCAAGCGCATACTCAGCCTTCAAGTATTTCACGATCGCATGTCTTGAAGACCCGGTGGGGTCTGCCAACGTGGTCACCGCGACGACGATCTTGTCAAGCGTGGTCTTCGGAGGCGCCATGGGGGTTGGTGCGTGCGGACACACGCAATGAAGAATGGACGAATCGTCAAAAAGCAACAATTCAAAACGAGCTGACGATTTTTCAAGTCTCACTCCTATCCTATCTATCCGTGCTATGATGCTCACCGCATACGTGCGAGCGGTGACCGTGTGGCGAGCGGCGATTCGTACCCATACCCCGATCGCACTGGACTCGGAGCGGGAGATGCGTAGGATGCCATGGCGTTGACGCCGGTGACTCGCCGACGCGACGGCGTAGCGCACGACCCTCCGTCCAGCTCTATTCCGTTTTCTTGGTTTTCTCGGCTCCGTTTTCTCTTCCCTAAGTTCTCTCTCTCCCCTCTACCAGCCTCCCCTGCAGCTCCCTCCTCTACAGCCCACAGCACCCTAGGCTTCACCGCCTCTCTCGCGGGTGTGCCTCGCATCGCGGACAGCAAGTTCCCGAACGGCGTGAGCACCGGCCGCGGGACGTGTGATGAAGAAACATCATTCGCTGATAACGAGCGCTGCGGCGTCGAAGCTTTGGAAGTCGCACCGGCAGTTGCACTGGTAGTGGCACCTGATCTGCAACCCCCTAGCCTCGAAATAGCGCCCACTCTTACCCCAGCCACCACTGCCCCTATGACAGCCTTCATTTTGATCATCGGTTTCGACCCAGGGGCCAGGTCCCGCACGCGGCGGAGAAACGACGAAACGTCAACTACGGATTTTCCCGCGGCGCGAATCGCGTCCACGGCTTCCCCGGCACCGGGCGCCACCGCAATCGCCCGGCTTCGCCCGCCACTCGTGAGCAACACCAACGCACACCGACGCAACACGTCGTTGGGACGGAAACGAAGGGAAGGCATACTACCGCTTGATGTGGTGACTTGTGCGTTGTTCTTTTGGTTCTTTTCAAACACAACGCTCGGCGCGTCCACCATCAGGGCGTCCCACACCCTCAACGTCACTTCGGTCGGCGCGGTCCCCACCATTACGCACAGCAGCCACCGCGGACAGAAACACTTTACAGAGAGCCCGTGCACGTCCAAAGTCGCGTGCGCGTCAGGCGCGACGTCGGAAAAGTCGTCGTCCAGCCCGTCTAAATCGTGCCTCAGCGCGGCAAGACCCGGCGCAAAATAGTTTGGCAGCACGTTTTGCAAAATCGATTTCATCAACCAGAAGCAACACTCCTCCAGCGCGTGCTTTGACGTGTCTGCGTCGGATCCCAACCCACCACGCTCAAGCACCAGCAAACACCACCCGCACACGAAATTCATGCCCTGCGTGTACCCAATCTCAGGCACAGCGTGCGCCAGCGCGATGAGCACGCGGCGAAGGGGTTCGAGTTTCTGACCATTTTTATTTTGTTTGGTTTCGCTGTTTTCGTCTTCATCACACTTAGGTTTGTTTTCTTCATCATCACTGTCTGTTCGAAACTCGGGGTGGTTGGGGAACGTGCGCTCCACGTCCAGCTCAATCTGGTGCAAGTGCTGCCGGAGCTGTGTGGCGGTGGAGTAAGAGGTTTGACTTGTGTCGTCAGGTTTATCTGACTCAGCCAGTGAAAGCGCGTCCCTCAGCGTATCCGTGTACGTCACGGACGAGCCCAGCATGTTGGCCCTAGCACCGGACCAGGCCATCCACAGCCGCGCGCGGGAACACGTGCCGACGCCACTGTGATGAGAGACAGGGGACAGATGGGAATTGAGAGGGTTAGATAGTCCATTAGATGAAGTGACTGTGAGATGGAAAAAAGTTTATCGAACGATGACGCTCCCGAGCTGTGGGTAGGGCGTTCGTAAATGGTTGAGCAGGGAGACGAGAGGTTGAGCAGGTAGAAGGTCGAGCGGTACGCACTTGACCCTGACGAACGCGCGGACATCTTCCGAGCGCGATTCGAGGTTCACCCGCAAATCCATTGCCTTCCCTTCGAACGCCGCCCACGCGGACTCGCATCGTCTTCCCGAGTTGACCAACTTTACGGGAGCGGCACATTCTGACTCGAAACCGAGCTCGTCGAGATGCGCGACGTCAGGGCCTATGGGCGGTTCCTTCCCGGCGACGCCCCCGTCCAGCGCGCGCGCACGCTTCATGACGCCGTCACCATCAAACGACGACGCTCCTCGCTTCGTGCCCGGCATCGCACGAGTCCTCCCGCGTGCCGCGAAGTGCCGCTCGTACCCCTTCCCTCGGAAAAACGCTGAAAAAACGACTCGTGGCCAAAATGAGTCAACGCTTTTTGGGCGTGGTATGCCAACGTCTTCCAGATCGCGGGGCACAGGGCGTCAGGGCATAGGTGGAGGTGCTCTGGTTCGCGTTGCGCTCCCCCCCCCACACACCATGGGTCTGTTAACCATCATCAAGAAGGTAAAGGCGAAGGAGAAGGAGGTTCGGGTGTTGATGGTGGGGTTGGACAACGCGGGTAAAACAACCATCGTGAAAAGGGTGAACGGCGAGGACATCAGCACGATATCACCCACGCTCGGTTTCAACATCAAAACCATGAGCTTCCGCGGGTACCGGATGAACATATGGGACGTCGGGGGTCAGAAAACGTTAAGAAGCTACTGGAGGAACTACTACGAAGCCACGGACGGGATGGTGTGGGTGGTTGATTCCGCGGATGTCAGAAGGTTGAGGGATTGCAAAGATGAGCTGCACAAGCTGTTGAGCGAAGAGAAACTGGCGGGCTCCAGTCTTTTGATTTTCGCGAACAAGCAGGATATCCCTGGTGCTTTAACGAAAACGGAAATCGCCCAAGTCCTGGAACTGGACAGCTTCTCAAAAAGACACTGGCACATAGAAGGGTGTTCCGCAGTCACGGGGGAAGGACTGCTAGAAGGGTTCGACTGGTGCGTGAAGGACATAGGTGCGCGGATATACATGCACGATTAGATAGGTTGTAACGAGAGAAAGGAATTTGAAAAGATATCAATCAATCAATCTAGAAATAAACGTAGCTACAGGTATAGTTCCTCAACCTGCTCATCAAACTCATCATGTCCTCAACGCCCGTCGCAAGGGACTTTTCCCGTCAGCGTCGTCAGCGTCCAATCCCGCTGATTTGAAAACGGCATCCAGTTCCTTCGACGCGTCGTCAAACACCGCGGTTACTTTTTCCGTAGCCGTGTCGTAAGCGCGTGAAACATCTCTCTGTGCTTGTTCAGAAGTGACGGAACCTGACCCTGACCCTGATCCCATAGCTCTCAACTTTTTAATCGCCAGCGGTCCGTCGAACAGGTGGTGTTTCAACCCGAAGAACAGCCGCGAAATGTTAAACACGAAGAAACAGCACCACACCCCCTCCACCGTGTTCCCCCAAAGTTTCAGCGCTCCGATCATGAACGTGGTTGAAACAAACATCCCCCCGGCTAGCCTCAAGAACGCTTGATGACCCTGCATCAGCCCCTCACACACGAACACCAAGCCGTTCAAAGGCATCTGCACCGCGCCGATCAAAACGGGCATGCGCGCCATCTCTTGGACGTTCTGCAGCGGCGTGAAGAACTGCAGCGCGGGTAACATACACGCTTGAAGGCACCCGAGGAAGCACCCTAAAAGGAACCCCCACACCAACAACCGGTCAGCAACCTTCTTGGCTTCCCATGCCCCGTTTTCCTTGTCCATCGCCGCGTTGAGGCGCTGGGGAATCAAAATAGAAGCCAGCGTGCTTAGCGCCAGCACGGCGATCAATCCGAGCTGGAACATCTGCGCTGACACAGTGTGCGCCGCGGCAGCGGTGCCGGTGGCGTCCATTGTTAGGATAGCCCTCATAACCGCGATGAACGTGATATTTTGCGCGATGGATCGGAGTTGCACTGCGGCGCCTCCGACCATTAACTTACCAATATTGCCCCAGGAAGGCACCCTGAAAAGACTCTTCACGGTAATGATGTTCCTTTTCAACATGGTGCTGATGTACAAACCAGCGGCGGTGACTTCCGACGCGCTCGTGGCCATCGCCGCGCCCGCGACGCCCATGGCTTTCAAGGTACCAGCGCCGAAGATCAGTATAGGATCAAGAACGAGGTTGATCATCTGCGCTGCGATTGTGATTTTCATGGGGGTGGTGACGTCTAATGTTCCTCTGAATGCGGCGAACCCGACGGTTGAGATAATAGCGGGAATGAACGTCAACGCGCGCCATCCGATGTACGGCCCAGCTTGCACTGCAGTCGCGCTGCCTGGCACGATGCCCACAATGGACAACGCTCTGTCCTGCATGAATGTTAACAGCAACATGCCGAACAAACCGACAAGGCTAGCCACAAAAATCGCTTCCCCCGTCGCGCGCTGCACCTCCTCCGTGTCGCCGCTCGCCGCCGCCTTTGCCACGACCGGCGCGATGATGGAAGGCACAAAGGAGATGATCCAAAACGCGCTTTGGAACACCTGGTTCGCCGCGCCTTGCGCCGCTAATGCCACCGCGCTTCCCATCCGTCCCACCCAAAACACATCCACCGCGCCCACCAGCGGGATGATTAGAAAGTTCAACATCGCGGGGATGAAGAGTTTCAGAATCTGTTTATCGATCGCGTCGTTCGCAGGCAACGCGTCTTTCCAGAAGTTCACCTTGGTGTTGTCGGTGGCAGTGACGATGGGTTCATCCGCGGGTACCACGATCGCGGCGGCGGCGGGTCGGGGGGTCGCGCTGAGCGCCACGCGACGACGCATCGCAGTCCCCTTCGCCGAGGAAAAGGGCACGGAAGACGTGGGCACGTTTACGTGCAATCGGGCGTTGCGAGGCGCGGTGTCGCGCGAGCGAGGCGCGCCCACGCGCGCGCTCACCGCCACGCGCGCACCGCCCATGCGCGCGCTCACCGCCGACATCATCGTGATTGGATACGCGCGTGCGAACGAACGACCGAGCGGTGTTCGCGCGTGCGCGAGTGAGCGTGATGGCGCGACACCGAGGCGGTTAGACAGTTGGACGATGACGTGGCTTACGTTCACGGCCCAGAAAACTCAGGATAGAGGACACTTTTTGTGAATTCGCGTGAGAAGGGACGAACGTATTGGACAAGAGAACGAAACGAAACCGTGTCGTGTGATATCTGTGCGTCGTATCAGGGATTACAGTCTCGGTCTAGCGAGTGTTTTTTTGTCTCTCTCCCTCACAGCTTGGAAGCAATCCTCCTCACGTCGCCCCCGCGGCTTCACTTGAGAAGCTCAATCGCTTCTTCCACCGACGCGCACCTCTTCAGCACTTCGACGTCGCACTTCACCCGGTTCTGCGCTGCGTTTTTGCACGTCTCCCTCTCCTCGTCCGAGCCGCTTTCGATCATGGCGCCGACAATGGATCCACTTTCGATCCAAAACGCACAGAGCTTGGGTGCGAAGTCGCCGACGGTGACGACGTGATTTTCCTCACCAGTGAACCCCCAGAACGCCCAGTTCAAAGCCCGCGTCTCGGTCTTCTGCTCAAACACACGCGAATAGAAGAACGGGAAATACGCGTACGGGGTGTCGAACGTATCGTCTAGAACTGCGGCGGCGCAGTGCACCGCGGAACTCCGCGCGTGCGCCACGTGTTCCATCCGGGTCGTTTCCACAGACTCGCCGTTTTTGATTTGAAAAGCAGCGAGGTCCCCCACGGCGTAGACAGTTTTCGGCGCAACGCCAACCCCGGACGCGGCGAAAACGTGGTCCACGGCGATGCCCCCAGGGCGTTTCGGGTCAGACGTGGATGCGAGGAGGTCGAAGGGGGCGGTTGGCGCACCCGCGCCGACACCTACGACGCACAGGTCTGATTCTAAAACTTCGCCGGACGCAAGGGTGACGCTCAACACTTTTCCGCCGTCGCTGTTGATCGTACCGACCGTAGCGTTCCGGTGGAACACAACGCCCTTTTGTTCGAAGAAGTGCTCGTACTTCGCGGCGATTTTCGCGGTCCACAAACGGGCCATGACGTGCGGCTCCATCAACACGACTTGGGGGTTCATTCCCCGCGCGGCGAGACTGGCGGCGACTTCCAACCCGATGTACCCCCCGCCGATGATCACCGGTTTCGTCGCAGCGTCCATCGCGTTCGCTAATTCAAGCGCATCTTGGTAGTCACGCACGTAGTGCACTCCTTGCAGGTTGCCTCCAATCGATGCGGGAAGACGAAGCGCCGTGCACCCGATGGCGACGACGAGTTTGTCGTACGACGTGGTTTCCCCCGATTGCGTAGTCACTGTTTGTTTACCCGCATCCCACCCTACAACCTTCTCACCCAGTTTCAGAGTGACCCCCTTCTCGCTGTACCACTCCGGTGTTTGCCTCTCGCCGCCGCCGCCAACGCTAGTGTGGAAACCAGGTAAGCGTGCGGGGGTTTCGGCGTGGAGAACTGCTTTGGTTAACGCAGGTCTTTCGTACGGAGCCACGTTCTCAGCGGAGATGATAGTAAGCTCAGATCCGCGGTTCGCCGCGACGACGCTCCTGGCAAAGTACCCGGCGCTAACGCCGCCGCCCACAACCACGATCTTCTTAGCAACCGGACTTGTCATGTCTGTGTTCTGTGTGTCTTCTGAGTCGGGCTGGCCACCGTTCGACGTGGAGAGGACGAAGAAGTGAGACGCGGGGTGACGTCGACCTGCTTTTTGTGGAAAAGCTGCTCTGCGCAAGAAAAGTGGCTTACGTGATGACTGCAGGAAACTGCCGCGTAAAACCACGGGGAGAGGGCGTGTTTGCAACGCGAGCATGTTGCTGGTGCGCGGCGAGATGTGTGCTCGCCGAGGCGTGAGCCGCGCTTCAAGCTTCCAAGGGTTCAAGTCTGCGCGTGGGTGGGGTCACCGCGTCCTAGATCCTCGGACGACGCAACAGGCGCGCGCGAGCGTTTCCAAGAAAACCTCCAGTTGCTGACCCTTCAATTTCCTCGTTGAAGAAAATTTGTTCGACAAAATCCGCCACAATCAAGGGCGCGGAGGGGTGTTTCATACACCCTTTGGGGTAAGCTCATGGCCTCCCGGACGCGGTCGCTCCGTGCCGCGGTCGCCGTCTTTTTAGTGGCGTTCCTTGTCGGGCACGTGCACGCGACGCATGACTCCGAGTTTTCCTTAACCAAAGGCGGTTTCCTAACCTACGACGACGTCAAGGGCGCGCCGTTCAAAGTTGAGTACGACGGCCGGTCATTCGCGGTGGCCGGCGAACGCACGTTGTGGCTATCGGGATCGGTGCACCCCGCGCGTGTGCCTCCCGGGGAGTGGAACAGCACGCTACGACAGATGCGAGACAATGGGTTGAACATGGTACAGATATACGTGTTTTGGAACGCGCACGAGCCGTTCGCTTCGGGGTTAGACGATGAGAGTATCACGGATTGGGGGGCTGTTGATTTGAAGAAGTTCGTGAGTTTAGCGGCGGAGAATGGGCTGTTCGTTAACCTCCGAATAGGCCCATATGTCTGCGCGGAGTGGAAGTTCGGCGGGTTGCCGCTGTGGCTGATGAACACCACGGCCTTTCCCGATTTAGCGTTGAGAACCAACGAACCGACGTGGCAAACTTTGATGGGCGATTGGTTTCAACGCGTGATGTTCGAGATGGCTGAATTTTTAGCGCCGCTCGGCGGCCCAATCGTGCTAACGCAAGTCGAGAACGAGCTCGCGTACGACGCGCCGGTGGAGTACGTGCAGTGGGCGGGTTTAATGGCGCGTGATGCGGTCGCGAAGGCGGTGATCACCGCGCAGGGGTTCTCGGTGGACAAAATCAAGGGGAACAAAATCGTGTTAAGCAACGACGGGTCTAATTCAGAATCTTTTCTGTCCATCGCCGACGTTGAAACAATCCCAGTTTTGATGTGCGAAGGCTCGGTGGCGCCGAACGCGGTACCGGCGTGTAACGGCCCGACGTGCGCTGAGTACCTCACCGACCCTAACTCCAGGAGCGACATGTCCGTCGAAACAGACGAGAACGCGGGGTATGAAAAGAAAGTGCTAGTCGATTACCCCGGCGTTTGGACTGAAAACGAGGGCGGGTACCAAACCTGGGGAGGTTCAGCGTACAAGCCTTCCGCGTACTTCTGGGGAAGAGGCGCTGATGACCTGGCGTGGGCCTCGATGCGGTGGTTCGCAAGAGGCGGAAGCCACATGAACTACTACATGTTCGTGGGCGGAAACAATTTCGGAAAAACAGAAGGCGACGCGATGACCACGGCGTACGCCACGGACGTCAACGTGTGTCCTGACGGGTTACCCAACGAACCGAAGTTCTCGCACATGGGTAATTTGCACGTTGCGTTAAGGCAAGTGGCGCCGTTGCTGTTAGGCACGAACCCGCAAGTTGGGCGGGCGGTGTTCCTGCCTCACCGCAGGTTGTTAGTGGCGGACGCGGACGGCGACGGGGTGTGGGACGGCGCCGCGCACGAGCCGTTGACGTTTGACAAGCTGAACGGCGGGGACGGGGCGGCGGCGATGGGCCATGCGAGTGGCCGGGCAGAGGGACATTCGGACCATGACACGATGTCTCACAGGCACCGCGCGTCGCACGCGACGACGGCGAAGAAGAGTTTGCGGCTTTCCAAAACAGACGCGGTGCTGGGTGATGACGAGCTCGAGGATATCTCGCGAAGAGTCACCGATACGTTGGGTGACGACTTCGCAGACAAGTCTTCGGACATCTTCACCGAGGTTTCGTCACGCAAGGAATCGCGAATTCAAGCCACGACGCTTGAGGGTTTCTCGGAAGTCAACGGGAACGTGGTGGCGTTTGAGTACGAGGGTGACGAAAATCACACTGATTCATTCATCGCGTTTTTGGAAAACAACTCGCCAAGGACCGTGGTGGCGGATTTCAAAGGGGGCGCGTTTACGCTTTTAGGGTGGAGTTCCGTGTTGTTGACTGGCGACTTGAGTGACCTCGAATCAGGCGACGGGGGCATGCAAGTCGTGTACAACACCTCCGCGGTCCCCTTGGTGGGCACGCTGCGCAAAGTGGAGCGCGACGCGACGCCGATGTTTGAGTGGCGACAGTGGAAGGAGCCCACGCAGTTAGATCCGGGGATGCTCTCAAGCTCGGTATCCGTGACGGCTGGATCCCCTTTGCCGCAGATCCAGCTCACCGGCGACCAAACGGAGTACGTGTGGTACCACGCGTCGTTCCAGGCTCCTGGGGTGGATCAAGGAACCGACGTGTTGCCCCCTGTGCTGTGGCTGAAAATTGTCGGACGCATCGCAAACATGTACAGCGTGTACGTCGACGGCACGCCAATCGCGGCAGTGTCCGACGAAACGCACTCGCCTGCAACGAAAAACTCGGAAACCGAGTTATGGGTCGAATTGGGGCGGTTCATGGAAACAGAAGCGGTCCGGACGCTGAGTATTTTATCAGAGAGCCTTGGTGTTTCGAACTACCCCATTTACCCCGGTGACCGACCTTCGGATTTCGAGAAGGGCGTCGTGTTCGCGTCCATTAAAAGGGAAGACCAAGACGGCGAGCTGCCGTTCCTAACGCAGCACGCGGCGGACCACGAGGGGGATATGTGGCGCATGCGCGTTGGTTTGTACGGCGAGCAGCTAAACTTGTACGGGTCTGAAGAAGAAGCGCAAAACGTCAAGTGGGGTTCGATTGCGAAGGGCGCCAAGGTGGACGGCGTGACTTGGCTGAAAGCGAAATTCAACGCACCAGATGGTTTTGATATTTCCACGGAAACGTTGTTGCTCGACGCTGGTAACATGGGCAGGGGGCACGTTTACGTCAACGGCCACGACATAGGTCGGTACTGGAACATGATCCGGAACGACGGGGATGAACCCACGCAACGGTTCTACGTCATTCCAAGCGAGTGGCTCGTGGACGAAAGCGGATTTGACGAAGGCGAAATCAAAGACGCGAACACGATTGTGTTCGCGGAAGTCGGCGGCGTCGCCGAGTTTGGCGCCTCCATCGCGGTGGCGCGGATGGAGAAAGTGTCACGAACGGAAGCCGGGGAAGCCGTGGTGCAGGTCACTGGGGGGAGACAAAAAGCATGTGAGTTATAGGGAGTTAGCGACTTATTAATCTAGTCTATTAAAGGTAATACATAAAGGAATTAGTTCAACTTTAGCCTTGATTTTTCCACCAAGTCGACGTAGGCGTTTAGTTTTTCCCTGACGTCCCCCACTGAGTAGGTCAGCCCTTCCGCTGTGATTCGGTTGTCTCCCCGAAGGCCCATCGCGATGCCGTCGCTGAGCAGTCTGAGGGACAACAACGCATCCGTCGACGGCGGCGCTCGCGGGTCGTTGAAACACGAAAATACGAAACACAGAAAGTCGTTCGTCCGCTCAACGTTCGCGAGTCGCTTGCCCGTCTGTTGTTCGATATCCCGGCTCCCCCTTGTTTCTTCACTTACCGAGCTCCACACCGCTTGTTCCCAGTCCTGCAAGTCAGGCGCGTCGATGAACCGGTCTAACCGCGTGGCCGCGGAGGGGAGGTCTGCCAAAGACCCCGAGGAGAGGCGTTTCTTCATTTCTCGCAGGGGAGGCTCGGTGCCGAGCCGCACCGAAGTGCGCAGCGCCTGGTCCACGAGCTCCAGCTCGGCCGACGCGTCCCGGACTTGCCGGATGATCGCGTCCAGGGAAACGAAGCTCGACACGTCCGCCGCGAACGAGGGTGTAGGGGACGCGAGCGAAAATCCGGTGCACACGCTGGCCGCCGCGCCGAGGAAGGCCGCGCGCCTGGACGTGCCCGGGGCGTCAACGCATCCCGAACTCGAAAACATGGCAGTCGCCGGGACGCGAGAGGCGCGTCGGCCAACACTTGGCGGCTCCTTGGATCGGCATGCACCTGACGTACTGGGTGTATGCACGACGCGTGCCGCGAACATCGCGCGTGCGGCCGCGACGGGCATCGCGCGCGGGGAGTGTGGGTTGGATAGTGAATAAGAGGTGACACGTGGCTTTCGGAGTTCCACGTTGGCTTGATTGAAATGTGTTCGCACTTCACATGTGCGCGTGATCATGTCTTCATTTGTGCTTTCGTCGCCCCACGCGGTTGTTTCCCGCTCGGGGAGAAGTGCCTTGACTCACCTTCGGCGTGGCGCCTCGATCCGCTGGCCCCGGTCCACTTACGTCGTCGTCAAAGCCGGGGAAACAGTAGTGAAGGTGTGTGTTAATAAAGAGTGCAAGAGGGCAGGCTCCAAGCGAGTGTGTGGGATGTTCCAAGCCCAGGCAGAGGGAACGAACGTGACGATTGAAGAGGTGATTTGCCTTGATGAGTGCGGGATGGGACCGAACGTCGAGATTGACGGAAAGGTGGTCAACGGGGTCAAGACCGAAGAGCAGGTCAAGGCGGTGCTCGAGAAGACTTTGTGAAATCTGGAGAAGAAAAAAACTAAATTCGTTATTGTCAATCAAACGACCAAGCTATTGGGGACACCCCGCTCCCGCACCCTAACTCTACTTCACGTATACTCGCCCGGATTCGTCATGATTCCCCTGTTTCCCGTCCCCCCAGGAGTAGAAGCGTCGCTGCTGATGATGTTCAGCTCCCGTCCCCTTTGCACCTCCACCGCCTCTTCCTTTGCCAGCCTCAAAGCCCGTTTTTCCAAGTCGCCCACTTTCCCGGAAAGCGAATCCATCCGGTCCGCCCCAAGCTTCCCACCGTCCTTCGGCACCGCAGCCGTTTCAATATTCTTGAAGCGCATGTTCCCTCGACCTCTATACGGTCCCACCGACCCCGGGTATGGGTTAGACGCGCCAGTGGCGCTCGCCACGTACAATGACCAAAAAAGCGCGCCACTTCTTTCTTCGTGAGTCACGACGACTTGCAGTGACGAGACAATTATGATTCGCCCGATGCAATCCGGTGCGCGCCCCGCACGCCGTGGTCCACGACCGTTCGCGGCCTTTCCCGTCACGCTCGTCCCCACGATGTCGCTCCCCGTGGACGTCGCCGCGCAGCAGGCGCGCATTAACCAGCTCGCGCTCCAGGATGTCGACGCGCTGGCGGAGATGCAGCGCCTTGGAAATGCCGAGCTTGCGACGCTGCCTGCCGCGATCAAGCAAGCGGCGGAGTTGAAAGAGTACGCCCGTGCGGCGGAGCTCCAGCTGCGCATCGAGCACCTCAAATCGCGGGCGGAGGAGTTGGCGGCGGCGAGGGCGATGAGCGTCCGGTCGAAACGCCGCAAGGACCCCGCGTCGCTTCTCCCCGCGACTCAACTGAAAGACAACGCTTCATCGGTTTGGAACGAGCGCGTGAGGGACGTGGTGGCGCCGCTGGAAGTACCGGTGGATACCACTTTGGCTGTGATTGCGGAGGGCTTGCGGTTGGCCGCCTCCGAAGGCGTGTACGAGATCAAAATTCGAAGAGCACCCGATGTGGACGCGGCTTTGAAATCGAAACACGTCTGGGATCCCGACGCGTCCAATTCGCGCGCCGAACACGAATTAAGGCGCGCCTCGTCGTACGGCGACACCGCATACCAGGAGAAGCACGAGCTGTATCTGCATAACGTGACGCGAACTTTAAAAAAGGTTGAATACTTCGTAGACGTAGGGTTCTGCTGGATTCCCGTGGGCGCTGGGTTGGGCGTACCAAGCGACGCGAACGCGGAGATTTACGATTCCGACTACAAAAACGACTTCGCAACGCTGCACAAGCACCACCGTGCGTTTGCTGGGTTCGCCCCCGAGGTCGAGCGCGATGCGTTTTGCGAGATGGCGTCCGCGTTTGATGGAGACACCACGCACTTATTCCGAGATGTGGACACTTGCTGTTCAACATCGGAGTTCGCCCGCATGCTGTTGCGGTGGAAGCTGAACGGCGCAGGGTACGCTTCAAAAGCGCACTCCGGGATGGATTCCCTGGTCAAGGAGTGGCACCGGAAGAACCACGCCGCGCGGGTTTTATCGCCCACCGCGGATGTGCTATCCTTCCGCAGTGAGGAGTTCAAGCGGTTCGTGAAACCGGGTTCGCACCCGTCTGCAGGAGGCGTCATGCTCACCGTGGCGCACGGGGAACAAGGTGAGCGGTTGAGGAAAGGTTTGGGGGATGGTATCGAGGACGTCGCTGGATTCACGAAAACCGATAAAACCCCGTCCGCACTTGTCGAGTACGTCGAGGCGTGCGTGTCGCACGCGGCGCTGGATACCCACGAGTCTGGGTTTTACGCCAGGCGAGGCGCGGTCGGCGCTAACGCGATGCCGCGGATAATACCGACGCAGCCAGAGGTGCTCCAGGCCGCGGGAACCGCGAGCCTCAGGAACGTAATCGCGCGGGAAAAGTTTTGGCAGCGCAGACGCAACGAAGGCGAAGTCGTTTTACAATCGCCGGCGTCGCCCGTCTCCACGCCGGCGGGTTTCGCGAAAACCAAGACGTACACCCCGAGCTCGGCCTCGCCCTCAATCACGCCCTCGGGCAGCACGAACACGCGGTAATATGAAGGTTACGGAGGAAAGGAGTGCGCAGGAGGGGTGCTTTATATTCATTCCTAAGTTATTTCAAATCAATCTAAACAACCCTCGTTTCACGCGACTTTAAACGTGACTTTCCGCAGCGACCGTGAAATGTCATCCTGCGTTTCCCGTTCAGCCGCGATCAACTTCTTGGTCTCGTCCAGCTGCATTCGCAACGTTTCAAGCTCATCGTCCTGCGCTAGAAGATCCGCACCGGTTTCGGGGTCGCACGCGGTCCACGCGTCGTAGCGGTACCTCCGAACCGCCGCGCACGCCTCGGACTCCAGGTCGCGAAGCGCGGATGCGTCGCTCGGCCCGAACCAATCAGGAACGTCCCGTCGAGTGGAGCGCAACACAGAGTGTATACCTGCTCTACTTGTACTAGCAATGTCCCGCTCGCAGTGCAGGACGTACTGAACGCAGACTCGGCTCAATATAAATTGCGTCTGCACGTCGACGAATACGGGTATTTTGATTTTCAAAGCGCTTCGGGAAGTTTTTTGCATATCCCACAGCTTAGTTTCTTCCCGGGTCAAGCGCACGCGGCACATCAGCACCGCGGCGGGGCCTTTCAGCAGGGAAGCGCGCTCAAGGGTATTAAATGAGGGGTCACCACGGTCTGGTTCCGAATTAATTGACGTTACGGAAGACGTGAGCGCGAGTTTTGAGGCGTCCCAGGCGCCTTGCAAAGAGCGGTGCGCTTTGACCGAGCCCGATACTATTTCCAGACCCTCTTTAAGCGCGCGGCGCGTCGCGTCTGGGGCCAGGCCGATAAACCCCCATCGAATTTGCGACAAATCACCCACATCTTCAGAGATATCAGAGAGGCCATCGCCCAAACCTGAAACTGAGACGCGCTCAAACGCAGACAAAGCGTCGGCGTCCACCGCTCTGCGGGCGGACATGATAAACATCCCGCCGTTATCGTTGTCATCACGTTCGGAGCCTTTCATATCGTCACCGGTCATCGTAGGAACCGGCTCTCCCGCTGCGGTCGCGACGTGTACGATGCACTCGCGCATTTCTTGAAACGCAGAATCACTGGCATCGAGCTCGAACACGCCACGTGTCGCATTTTCCGTCCTGGACGAAGAACTAGAAAGCTCTTCGTACGCCGACGCCGCGTCGCGCTCAAACTCCAAGCGCCTTTTGTGTTCCTCAAACCTTTCAGTCTCCATGTGCACGTGTGACTCGCCTCTTGTGATGATCGCGTTGGACACAATCGCGTGTTGTTCTCCAATTTTTAATAATGTCTCCCGTAGCTCTTGTCGTCGTTCTTCGCGTCGTGCCGCCGCCTTGTCAGCCTCGGCGCGCACGACCTCGCGCCCGTGACGCAACGCCTTTTCAAGCGCTCGCAGTTTCGCGGTGGCACGAGCGTTTGCGCCGCGCGCCGCGGCCAGACTCCGGTCGCGTTTCTCTTCCAGCGCCTCTATTTTCTGTGTGTGTTCCGATCTTAATTGTTCCACGGCGGGGTCCGATTCTAGTGCACGTCGCACGCGGTCATCCACCGCCGCGCCTCGCTCCAATACGCTTACGGTAATGTCGTCCAACGTCACGAGCGCCTTTAAATTTTCAATCACGGATTCGCGGTACTCTGGGTGAAGAACCACCGGCGAAGCCGCGAAGTGCCTGTCCTGGAACGAAAGCGTAGTAAGGGTTGGAAGCACGGAACACGCAGCGATACAGCTGTCCAAATCATCAAGCCCAGGATTGCCTGCTAAACCGATTTCTTTGACGCCAATCAAAGGCTCGAACCCGTAGTTATTTTTTTGTTTTGTTTCGTCAAACGCCAATCGATTGTCCTGTACCAACAACTGTTTCAACCTCACCATCGCCTCTAGGTTTTCTATTTTTGTTAATTTGTTGGAGAACAGCCACAAGCGGGTCAAGTTAGGACATGACTCCAGTGCTTCGATTCTGGTTATCTGGTTGTTGTTCAGCGCGAGGTCGCGTAGGTTTGGCATTTGGCCGGCGTTTTGCAAGCCAGCCATCGAATCCAGCTTTTGATGACTCAGCTCAAGCTTGGTCAGGGTCGAGGCGACGTGGTGCAGGCGTGGAAATTGGGTCAAGCCGTTGTGCATGAGACCCAGATGGGTCAGGGATGAACACGAACGGAACGCGTCCGGGTGTACGACCTGAAACCCGTCGAACGCAACCTCCACTTGGGTCACCCCATGAAGCGAATCCGCAAATCCAGCCGCTCTGGTTAACTCGAGTTCACTCAACGCGGTTTCCTCCGCATCCTCTGGGAAAAAGCTAAATCCCGCGTCCTCAGTGGACTCGTCACTGGCCCATCCCTCGGGGACTTCCATGATTGAGGCGATGCGACGGGCGCCCCCTGGGAAGTGCGGCGAGGACGGGGAGGGAGACGTAGTTGCGCGAAGTGGGCACCTCGATGATGATGCCAAGAAAAAGAGAGAATGTCGAACTGGGAAATTTGAACTGGGGACGCATTTGGGGACGATTTCGCCAAATATCCCCGGGGATGTTGAGATGAGATCTTCGGACGATTGGTTCCGAAGGTGACGCTACAGGAAGACTGGCTCGAGTATAAACCGGGTTAAACTTCGACATTACACATGCGATTCCCCCTGTTTGCTGCGTTACAGCCGGGATACATCGCAGCTACGTTAATTCGCTATACAGACACCGCGTTTGCCGGGAGTCGAATCGCGCGAATTTCTTCGCGATCTCCCCATTTCCCGTAAACGAGTCCCCAAAATTGATTATGAAAGTCTCCATCGCTCCCGGAGATCGGCCGCGCTCGATTGCCTTTGCTCGTGATACCACGTCCTTCCTCCACCTTACAAACACAAGTATTTACTTGGCCATCATCATCTTGACGAACTCGTCGTAGTTCACCTGGCCGTCGCCATCGACGTCGGCTTCGCGGATCATCTCATCGACTTCTTCGTCGGTAAGTTTTTCTCCGAGGTTGGTCATGACGTGCCTCAACTCTGCGGCGGAAATGAAGCCGTTGCCGTCCTTGTCGAACACCTTGAACGCCTCCTTGAGTTCCTCCTCGGAGTCAGTGTCCTTCATCTTCCTCGCCATCAAGTTAAGGAACTCGGGGAAGTCGATGGTGCCGTTACCGTCGGCATCAACCTCGTTGATCATGTCTTGCAATTCCGCCTCCGTTGGGTTCTGCCCGAGAGATCGCATCACGGTACCAAGCTCCTTGGTGGTGATGGTGCCGTCGCCATCCTTGTCGAAGAGGGCGAAAGCCTCCTTGAACTCAGCAATTTGCTCGTCGGTGAGAGTGTCAGCCATTTTAGGTGTCGAGTAGTGTGTTCGACGCGGTTGTGTCGCGAGGAGTGAAGCAGCAATTTCAATTCAATCGCCCCAAAAGGCGCGAAGAGTTGGGCTCCTCCAAGGGTTTGGCCAGTCAGTTCCCCTCTGAATGTACGCTAACAACGCGGTTCATCGCAAGCTTTGAAAGCAGTTCGAGGTATTGAAACTCATTTCCGCGGAGGAACACCCCGATCAACCCTTTCAATCACGGTCGGTGAAGTCATTTTCATTTGAACTTTCTCTTTGATTTATCGGCACCTGGTTGCAATCTCGTAGTGTGCGTCATAGGCGGTGCACGACTTGGGGGGCGACGGTATGTCGTCGCCGCGTCCGCGGTCCCGGGGCGAGGGATCGCGTGAGGGAGGATACGCGCGCGCGCTGTTCCCAGACCCTGCGCCGTCACCCTCGCGCTCGATAGCACGCGCGGCAGCTGAGGCGCGCAAGGACTTTGAGTCACAACTACCACGAGTGGAAAGTTCTGAAATGGTTGGAAGGTCGGGTCGGGGTGGTGTGGAGACGACGCCGAGCCCTAATACCGCGGTCGCTGAGTTGAAGGGGTTTACCACTACCCCGCCGCAGTCGCCGCCGATGACTGATATCCTTCAAAACAACCCTAGTGTACACGATACGTCCCCGATGACTGACATCCTGAACCTCGTCGCGTCCGATGTTGGCACGACTTACACGCCTGGCAACGCGAATACATCGCAAGCGGCGGCGAACGTCAGCGCGATCATACGGGCCGCGGCTGAAGCAGCGGTCGCGGCATCCACGGGGCGGGATAAGAGGATAGTCCGGCGCACTGCGAGCACTGTGAGCAGTCAGAGGTCGTCCGCGGCGTCCTCGCCGGCGCGCGCTATTCCCAAATCAATCTCTAACAAAAGCAACTCTTCGGGATACTCGCTGGCGCACTCGCCGAGGGGAAATGCACGGCAAACGCAGCCGCACACGGCGCACGCGAAACACACACCGCCGCCGAGTCCCCCTGCAATTGAACAGGAAATCAAAAATATAAAAGATGATGTATCGAGTTTCGAACAAGCGTTCGCGGCGCTGACTGACGCTCTTCCCGACGATCAAAAAAGGGAAAACGCGACGTCTGTTTTGGGTGAGTATTCAGACTCGAAACCGGACGCGGACGGTTCAGCAGTACTCGCTGCACGTGAGGAAACCGCACGCGCACTGGACGCGTTACGCGCGCTTAGGGAAGCCTCTCAACGGGAGCGCAGCGCGCACGGCATGGAGGTTGCCGCGCTCCGAGCCGCCGTCGTCGACGCCGCGCAGCGCGCGCGGGACGAAGCGCGACGCGACGGCGACGCGAACGTCTCCGCGGCGGCGCGCAGGGCGTTTGAAGAGGGCAGGGCGAAGGCCAAGCTAGAGGCGGACAAGACGAGTCAAGTCGAGGTCGCGCGTGCGGTAGAGTTCGCGTTACATGACGCTAAGTTAGAGTCTGTCCGAAACACGGAAGCGGCGGTGCAAGCAGCTGTGCTCTCTGCCGTCGCGGCGAAAGAGGCCGAGTTGGGGAAAGCCGCGCGGCGGGCGGCGAAGGACGTCGGCCGGGAAGCGGAGAAGCGCATGGCGGAGGCAGAGAGTAACGCAAAGGCGTTTGTGGAGTCCGTGCGCGCTGAAGCGTCTGAATCCATTCTAGCAGCTACTGCCGCTGCCGATGCTAAAGTCCAGGACGCTGAGCAAAGAGCGGCTGAAGCGATTTTAAAATCGGAAGAGGCAAACGCGCGCGCCGCGGAGCGGGTACAAATTGACGAACATCGCGTCGCTGTCGCCGCAGAGACGCTCCACAGTGCGGTCGCCGACGCAGATGCCAAGGTTGCCGAGGCACAGGAAAGGGTCCGGGATGCGGAATTACGCGCAGAGCAGGCGGAGTCTTCACTTAATCGAACCGCCGCGGAAGCGGTCCGGGCGGTGGATGAATCAGAAACACAGCGAAAGGAGGACGTGACGCGTTTGACGTCAAAACTTAAAATGAAAACGAACGAGTTGGAAGCGGCGGAAATTGAGATGAACGCTGAAAGAAAACGGAGCCGAACGGAGCTTGAACAGTTAAGGGAAGAGGCTCGTATTTCAGAACAATCCATCACCAAAGCCGCGGACGCTCGAGTAAAAGCGTTCCGAGCGCAGTCCTCTTTGAGCAATAAAAAAGCTGAGGACAAAAACGAGCGCGATTTCGAAAAGGCGCTCGCCGCGTCGGAAGCCATTGCAGAAGAAAGGTTAGAAAAAGAGCGTTCCAAAACTAAAGACGCAAAGCGCGAGTTACAGAATTTTATGAAGAGAACGAAAGGCGCGGTGAGCGCGCATGAGAGGAGGATACTTGCAGTGGAGACTGCCGCGAGAGACGCGGTGAGCACTTCTAAAAAGGAAGCTGAAAGCCAAGTAAATGAAGCTATGAGTGCAACGCAAAAGTGGATGAAGCGATCGCGTTTGGCGGAGACGAAGGCGGCGCAAGAGCTTCGGGAAAAAGAGGCGCTTGCCGGGAAATTGAATTTGAAAATCACGCAGCTTTCTGAAGAGTTGAGAGCCGCGGAACGTGCGCGTGCTGCGTGTGAAAAGCGGTCCGCTGACGCTGAGCAGGTGGCCACTGCTGCGCGTAAAGCCGCGGACAAGGCGGCAGAGAAACAGCGTAATCGCGCGCTCGACGCGACGTCACGTGTCGCGCGGAGTTTCAAGGCGTTTCGATTAAAACAAACCGTTTTCCAACGTTGGAAGCAACGAGTGCCGAAAAGAAAAGCGCCGAGAAAAGAGTCAAAGAGAAACACGAATCGGAAAAGTAAGGCGCATGACAAGGACTCTGACACCACCACAGACTCCGATGCGGACTCTTCCTCGAGTGATTCCTCGAGTGATTCTGAATACGGAAACGATTCGAAACGCGAGCGACGTTTGAGAAACTCGGACGCGAGTACCTCGTCGGAGGAGACCGCGTCTGATTCCGACTTCGATTCGTCCGATAGCGAACAGGATCGCAAAGCGCAAACCGCGAAAAGCACTCGCAAATCTCGTGCCCCTCCACACGCGCCTCCCACGCCGTTAACCGCGCAGGTGGCGAACGAGTGGAAGGACCACCTGCGTGAGGATTTGGGGTCGAAAAACGGTACGGGTAAAGATAAAAAGCCGTGGAAAGACCCGAAACCGAAAGAACGCCTGAAAAAGGAAAAGAAGGAAAAGAAAAAGGATCCCGACGTCCTTTCTGTCAAAACACAAGAACATACCAAAGACCAACCCGACCCTTCAGCGAGTGCCCCGATGGAACTCCAAGCGAAGCGCATGGAGTCCGTCATCGCGGCCGCGGAACGACGCGTGCGCGAGCTCGAACAAGAGCTGGAACACACGCGCGGTGAGACGAAGAATCCAGACGCTTCGAAGTCAGCTGTGGAAGACCCAAAACCACCATTAACTGTTGAAGATGCCCCAGCTGTTCAAGACACAACCCCAGCATCCGTGTATCCCGTTGCGTCGCAAGTGGCGACGCCCAAAGCGAAGCTCGTTTCGATGGAGAGCGCCGCGGTCGTGGACGACGCGCGGGTGTTACGGGAAGAACGGGAGCCGGAGCCGGAACCCGAGGCAAAGAAACAGCCGTGGGCTGTTGCGCGAGACGCGGTTCGCGATGAAAACGCCATGTTCCGCGAACGACCGGTGGCCGCGCCCAAGCCTACACCAGAGCGCGAGCCAGAGCCGGTTGCGAAGAAACAGCCGTGGAAAATTGCGCGCGACGCGGTTCGCAGCGACGATGCGGTTTTTCGCGAAAAACCAGCGGCGGAGACTCAAACTAACCCTGAACCAGAGCCAGAACCCAAGCCTGCGCCGGAACATATACCTGCACCTCAAGAAGCTACAAAGTCCCAGGCTACGCTTGTTCTCGAGGCGCAGCAACACGCGCAGAAGCTGCTCGAGGCGCAAACAAAGCTGATGTTACAAGCGCAGGCGCAGGCGATGGCGCAGGTGCATTCTGGGGTACAGGCGGTGGAATCAGGGGCACAGATCGTGATGCACTCGCAGCCTGGAGTGCCTTCGCCTGGGCCTTTGTTTCTTGGAGCGCCTTCGCCGGGAGCGCAATCGCCATCGGTGTCGCACCCCGCGTCGGTCGATCCGCCGACGCGCGCGCAACGGCCATCCTCCGCGAGCGGGTACTTTCCGCGACCTCACTCATCATCCGGGATGCCTCCCAGGCCTCCCAGCGAAGACGCACGGGTTGAGAGAATTGAATTCGACGGGAGGGACACGGCGTTACACACTGCGCAAAAAACCGAAGACCAGTTCCAATTCAGAGGTGGGTACGCCGTTATCGCTGCGAGCGCGCCTTCGTCGCCAAATCTGGAGCCGCCGAGCGCGCACAGCGCGTGGGCGGCGGCGAGCGCCAGTCGCGCGGAGGGGTACCGAAAAATGGAGACTTCGCGACCTGCGGACGGTACCTTTACGCAAAGTTTACGGTTCACGGGTCAGGCTCACCCGGCTTCCCTCCACGGATCGCCTTCGTCTCCGCACCACGGAGTCGACGCCGGTGCCGCGTTCAGTGCTGTGAAGGCTACGCTGGAATCAGCGCGTCGGTTGATGCCGAGCGCGTCGTCGCCTTCGTCGAACAATTCTTTGCATTTTTCCGCCTCGCCGCGAATGCGGTTCACGCACGGCACCCCGCACTCCACCTCAGCACACGGCACACCTGCGCACAACACCACACGTGTGCTGAACCCAGCCGCGGCGGCGGCTTCCTTGGGCGCCAGTGCCATGAAAAGCGGCGGTGTTCGCTCCGGGAAGGAAAACGCAGACGGCGCGCTGAGCGCGTTTCGCGGCATCACGGCGAGCGCGCCTCGGCGGGCGTTGCGCTGGGCGGACGGCGACGACCCTCCCGATCCGAATTCATCGGGCGCGGAACGCTCACATTTTGATCAGGCTCCGTCGGGAAACAAAACGACACGCCCGGCGGAGCCTGATCTCATTGCAAGTGTCGAAGAGGGAGTGCGCGCAGCGCTGACCCGGGCGAAGGCCCAACAAGCGGCGGATTTAGCTGCTGAAAAAGAAGCGGAGGCGCTTCGCGCGAAAAAAAAAGTGGAAAACGCGGTATGCGCGGTTAAGCACGCGGCGGCTGAATCGCACGCGGCGACTTTTTTACAGTCGCGTGCCCGAGGTATGTTGCAAAGGGGGCAGTACGTTGCTGACCGAGGAAGGGTCATCGCGGCGCAGATGTGCGTCCGGCGGTGGGTGCTTCGCCGGCGACGCAGCCGAGCCGAAGCGAAGCGAGTAGTGGCGGAGGAAACCGCGCTTGCCGCCGAGCGCGCTCGCCAAGAAGCGATCGCGGAAACCAACGCGGCGACAATGATTCAAGCCGCCGCGCGTGGATTCCGGGCACGGGGGAAGTTCTCGACCGAGAAAGCTGCGATGATCAACGTGCAGATGGCGGTGCGGCGCTGGGTGGTTCGCGTGCGTTGCGCGCGAGCGCGAGAAACTCGTCTTGAAGCGGAGCGCTTAGCCGCGGAAGCCGCGGCGGCGGCTGAAGCAAAGGCTGAGTTGCACGCCGTGACGTTCATTCAGTCCCAGATGCGTGGTATGATGGTCAGAGGGCAGTACACGCGCGAGCGCGCCGCGGTGATCACCGTGCAGATGGCGGTGCGTCGATGGGTACTGCGGCGGCGGAGAAGCGCGCTCGAGGCAGCGAGAGTAGCTGCTGAAAAAACAGCGGCAGCAGCGGCGGCGGAAAAAGCCAAAGCCGAGGAAAGTGCGCGCATGCACGCAGCGACATTCATCCAGTCTCATATTCGCGGAGGTGCAGCTCGGACCAATGCGGGTACCCTAAGGGCTGCTGTCGTGAGCACTCAGATGTGTGTGCGGCGTTGGTTGCTTCGACGCAAGTGGTCGCGGCTTGAGGCCGCGAGGCTGGAAGCTGAGCGCATCGCCGCCGAGGAGGAAGCTGCTGCTCGTGAGGCACAAGCACAGCTGAACGCCGCGACAATGATTCAAGCCGCCGCGCGTGGACGCCGTGCTCGGGGACAATACCTTTCCGATAGGGAGAGGGTTATCCAGGTGCAGATGTCAGTGCGGCGATGGGTGCTGAGAGTGAAGAGAAAACGTGCACTTGAGGCTCGGCTTGAGGCGGAGCGCATTGCCGCCGAAGCTGCTGAAGCGAAGGCTCAGGGCAACGCTGCGATATTCATCCAGTCTCGCCTTCGAGGTGCTGCTGCGCGTGCGAAAGCCACTGAGTTGCGTTTGCAACGGGCCCTCAATGTCGCCAGCTTCAAATCAAACACTCTGTCGCCATCCTTGACGCGTAAACCTTCACTTGGCACGCCTTTGCGCTCGACACTTGACGATGCCACAACCCTGGACGACGTGTTACGGAACAAGGAAGAATTGCTGCGAATGAAGTTGCCCGGCAGATTCCGAAATACGTTACAAGCGGAGGCGAATAGCCCTTGGGCGTTGCAACGCGCACGAAAGGAAGCGTTGGATTCCCCAAATTTGCGGTCTCCCAGTTTACCAGAAAAGTTGAGTGGCTCTGTGCGCGGAACGCCTTCGCCTCGGAACGCGTTGCTTGCGGCGCGCGATGAGGCGTTGGCGGAGACGCCGGAACCCGAGCTGATCAAGAAGAAACCATCGATGTATGAACGGTTCTTCTCGCCTTCGTTGAAGAAATAAGAACAGTACATCCGCGATCCGCAATGCATCGGCGCGCGGAGAAACGGAGAAACTACAGTTAGATTGTATAGACACATTTAGGCTACACAGAAATGCTATTATGCGTTCACTCGTTTTTCTTTGTGCGCTTTGCTTTCCTCGACGTGTGCGCCGGTGCGTTGTCCTTCACCTCGTCTTGGTCGGGCTGGAAAAAACCAGCCCCGTCCTTGGTCAAAGGCACGCCACACAGCGTCGCCACCTTGTCCGCGCCCATTTCATCGCCACTCCCTCTCCGCCCGCCCTTTTCCCCCCCTCGATCCCCGTTGCTGAAGTACTTGTCCACGAACAGCGCGGTGAACAACGTAAAGTACGCGGTGTACATCCCCAGGCCTAGTTTAACGTTCGCGGGGTCGGTGTGGCACTGATCGCCTAGCCTGCTTTTCAGCACCCCGCTTCGAAAAGTCACCGCGGAGCCAACCGCCATTTGCAAAATCTGCAAGCACGTGATTAGCGGCGCTGATTTTTTCGCGGAAGCCCGCGTCGTGGGAAACACCATCAGAAAGTAGTACATGTACATCACTGTGTGCACTGAGAAGTTCATTCCCGCGAACCACAACCCAGCCGCGATGGTGTTGTGGTACGCGTGCCAGCAGTATAAAAGCACGGTGGTGTGGTGGAACCAGCCGAGGAAAATGACGCGTTTTTTTTGAAGTACGAGAAATAACGTATCGAGCAGTTCCGGGATTTTGGAATAGATGAAAAGCGCCATCCACAGACCGACTGGGCCGTCGCTGTACCACGACATGGGGTTCGCACACAACGTGTGGTCGATGCCCTTTTCGAGTACTTTTTCAATCAATACAGGCACAGTGCGTGTGGTGCCTATTAAACTGAAAAGCGACAGTAACAAGTTCCACGCCGCGAAGGATTTGCGAAGTGTAAAACCTTTTCGGTTTTCCAAAACCTTGGGCAGGTAGAAGACCAACATGAGGTACCCGCTCACCGCGAACACGGGAATCTCCGCGTGCGCGCGGCAAAACTCGATCCAGGGCAAGCCGATGTATGTCTGCTCGAATGCCGCGAAGCGGGACCATGGGGACATCTCGGGGGTGTGAGTGTTGGATGCCAAAGGTGCCGAGGCAGATTTGTTAAATGATTCGCGCCTCTGCAGATTTAGATTCGTTTCGAACAGCAATCAATCAATCGCAACCGCGGCGTATCACGTCGCGTTGCACTCCCCGTGGATGACGAAACCTCCTCCGATACCGTGGGCGGTGCGGTACGTGAACGTGCCGGTGCACTGTCGCTCGCTCAGCTCTGGCGACCCGAATAGAGCGGCTTCCCTGAGCACCTCGGGACAACGAAAAATTCACGTGTTCGGAACATCGTCCCCGTTTTCCGACCGAAATCAACAACCCAAATCAGAAATCCTGGCGCGATGGCGCGGTTATGCGGGGATGAACCGCCCTCGGACCCCGGGGTTTCCTCCGCGTCTCCCGGGGTATTTTCCCTGGCGGACTCGGGGCTCAGCGAGTTTCCCGCGAAAGGTGTCGTGAAAGGTTTGCGAGACGCGGTGGAGTTGGACCTGTCCGGCAATAAATTGAAGGAACTACCATTCGGCCGCTTGCCAAAACTGGAATCGCTCGAATCTCTGACCTTGACCGGCAATCGTTTGTCTAGTCTTCCCGACGACCTCGGGCGATGCGACCGACTACGCACGATCTACGCCGGGGCGAACAACATCGTCGATTTATCGCCAGCGCTCGAAGCCCCTGTGTTGTTACACCTCGGGCTCGCGCACAACAAGGTCGAGGCACTCCCACCCCCCGAAACCTGCGCGGGTTGTGAGACGCTCATGTCCCTGGACCTGGCTGGAAACTCCTTCTGCGGTTTAACCGAAACGCTAAAATCGCTCGCGGCGATGCCCGCTCTGCGCATGCTGAGGCTTGTCGGAAACCCAGTTTCGATGCAACGAGGGTACAGAGAATCTGTTCTCCAGAAACTGCCCGCCCTCCGAACGCTGGACGACGAACAAGTTTCGCGGGAAGAGCGAGCGGGTTTAGTCTCGGCGGTGGAGGCGCTTTCTGTTTCGCAAAGTGATATTGATACCAAAGAAAAACAGACCGAAGCGGAAGAGCCCACTGAGCTGTGGTTCGAAGTGAGGGTGGAGGACCTCGCGATGGAACCTGACCCAACACCAGAGCCGGAACCAAATGGGGAAGAAGAAGGTGACGGTGACGCGGAAGAAACTGGGGACGTTGGGGACGTTGGGGACGAAAACGGGGACGAAACCGTCCCCACCGTCCCCAAAGACTTGGCCGAGTTTTGGGTTCAAGTTTTGCTTCCCGAGGGGACGCTTGAGACACCGCGAATACGGAGGACGCCTGACGTGGTTGAAGGGGACGGCGATGAAGGTGAAGAACCCGCGGCGGCGGAACCCGTAGAGGGCGAAGAGGAAACCGAAAAAACTCCACCACCTCCTTATTTTTCGGAAACTGTTATGGTCCCGGTATCCGTGGAGACGCGTGACGCGTTCGTCAACGGAGTGACGTTCGAGCTGTGGCGGCGGGAACCTAACGTTCCCGAAAAACAGAAGGAGGAGGATGAGACGGATCTGGACGGAGAGGAGGGTCAAGAAAATATAGCGGAGACGGAGGGTGAAGAAAATGAAGAAAATACGACAGAGCCGTCGACGACTGGAACCGCCGGTGACGAAACTGTGGGTGGAAAGGCTGATGAAGAAGGGGCTGAAGACGAAACGGCAGAGCAAGCTATTCCAGACGAAGAAGTTGTGTACCGCGAGTACATGGTTGGGACATCGACGGTTTATTTATCACAATTTCTAAACAGCGACGACGAGAAAACGTTTTCAATTTCTGAACAAGTCGCATTCACCCCGGCGCCGCCGTTGTTCGACCGCGGAACCGATTTGGAAACGCGGGTCATTCACCGCTTGGAGGACGCGCCAGCACAAGAACCCGTAGGGAGCGCGCTTGTGATGTGTACGCTGCACGTGCGTGAAGAGCTTGTGTGTGAGGCGCCGGTTGAGGGTGACGCAGATGAGGGAGAAACAGCAGATGGCGAAACAGGAGAGGATGCAACGGAATAGCAAAGGAAGACGACAACGAGGAGAGGAGCAGAGGAATAGACATCAGCGAGGAGCAGAGTTTTAGACGTCAACAGCAAGTTATCGATAAATATGTAGCATTAAATAAATAAATCACTAGGTAGACACGAAGTTTCCGTATGTACATGTGTACAAAGTCTTTCTGGCGACGCGTCTTTCCTTGATTTATGTAGTTTCCAGGAACCGTAGTGTACTCCGGTAAACTATTATGAAACGCGTGAGGCGTTTTTATTATTCGAAATTGAGTTCATCAACTTCTTATTTCCGGTCCGAGCTGATGTGAACCTCCACGGTGGAGCTGTTCAGTTCGTCGCGTGGTTCGTAGAAGGACGATCGGCGATCGTCTTCGTCAGCGGTGAGTTTTGCGTTCTTCGCGGCGCTTCGTCGGGTCTCGCCGCGCTCGGCGTCGTCGTCCGCGCTCACGTTTGACTTTCTGGAAGTCAGCCGCGCGAAGGACTTCCGGGCTTCGTTGACGGACGCTGAGGCATCTAACTCGCCGGCGAAGAACGACGAAACAATCATGGCCAACACCGCGGCCATCGTCGCGGCAACAGCGGCGAAGCACACCCTGAACTTCTCCTCCTCGTCGAACGCCACCATTGAGTCGTCCGACGCGGAGTCCACATTCAGGACGTTGCCTAACACTAAAACCCACCCGAGCACCACAGCCGCGGCGGTGGCTTGCTGCGCGCTGTGCAGCTTGTTCTTGTGAGGTCTCAGCCACAGGATCGCGACGAGCAAAGAGAGGCACGCGGCTTGCGCCAGAGTTGACTGGCACGCCAGGGCGAACCCGCCGCCGGCACCGACGTCGAAGCCGCCCGTGCCGTCGGACGCGCCGGACGGCGAGCCTCCTCTTAACGTGGACTCCGTGGCGAACACAGGCACCGCGGCTAAGAAGCACTTGGTGCACAGCCCGGCGAGTTCCCAGATCACAAACCGGGGTTTGTACGCCTGGTACAGGAACCCGTACTTCTGTTTGAACACCTCTGTTTGCAGTTTGCCGTCACGAGCGCCTCTGCGTAACAGAAACGCGATGACTAACGGAATCCCTAACGGGTAAGCGAGTAACGCCAACACGCCAGCCGCGGCGTACGTGTTGTACTCTTCACCGCCCACGCCGTCGACGTTGATGGAGAAGTCCCTTCTGAGGAAGGAGCCGGTGTCCAACCTACGTGCGTTGTACAGCTGGAACGTCGTTTTCGCGGTCCCCGAGTACGCCAGGGTTAACATCCACGCGGCGTTTCTCAAGCACCGGCGTTTCAGCGGTTCGTACGCGTCGTGCTCCGTTCTTACGTGCGAAGGGAAGTCCTTGTAGTGTCGTTTGCGAGCTTGCTCGGCTTGGTAGTACAGAAATCCACACGCGGCGAGGATCAATGGCGGCGCCAACACGCCAACCGTGAAGCTGCGGTAGAAGTTCACTGAGTCGTCCGTGCACCCCGGGGCGAGCGCGCTTAGGTTGAAGTTTGTGAGGTCAAGCGCATCCAGCAACCGATCGACGCCCTGGGGGAACGCCACGTCGTACTCCTTCAACAAACCCAGGCACTGCGCGATGAACACCAGCGAGGAGAATAAGGCGACGGATGCTTCAGTCTTGGCTTCAGTCTCGGAATCCGGTTTGGGTTTGTTTTTGCCATCCTCTGAAGTCGCATTGTCTTTTTTCTTACTCGGTTCGCGGAAGATGTAGTACACGAAGGCGACGCCGCAGAGAATCGCGAGGATGGGCAGGGCGTAGGTCTGGCCGCCTTCGCACGGCACACAGGCTTTGCCCCACTGCCTGAACCCTGTTTCACACATGGCGCAGACAGGGCCGGCGTATCCTTCCGCGCACGCGTCGTCGCCAACCGCCGTGCCGCTGAGACACGCTGTTTTTGTGGGACAGGCGAACAGAACTTCGGCGTCCTCGGCGCTGCGCCACCACCCGTCTCTACTCAGCATCGCGTCGCCGCCCGGGCAGTCGCCGCCCGGGGGACACGCGACACACGAGACGCCGTCGAAATTGAAGGTTCGATCTTTGCACGCAACGCAGTCTTTCGCGACCGGGTCGTTGGTAATTGCGTCGGTTGACGAGACCACGGATTCGAACCCACGAGTGCACTCCGCGATGCGCACCGAAAACGTCATCGGCGCCACGGAGACGGCGACGGTGGAGTTTTGAACCGTCGCGGAGTCATCACCAGTCGCGGCGTTGTAGTCGCACGCGATGCGAGCCTGGTACGTGCTCCCGAGTTGGCCTCGAGGCACCACGCCGTCGAACACCACGATGCCGGACTCTGAGGTTGACGCCAACGCGCCCGCCAGTTCAAGCGTGTCAGACGAGGTAGAAGTGCTGGCTTCGCTGTCAGTAGCAGTAGAAGTAGCAAGTTGTCCTTTGACAGCTTCCAAGCGACAGTTGACGCCGTTTTCCGTCGCGGCGACTCGGCCGTAGAAGTCCACCAGAGACGCAGCGAACTGAGGCGCGCTGGTGGCGGAGGACACTTCGTCAGGGATCTCGACGCCGCCTGAGAAAGAGACGGAAAGAGCTTCCGTGGCGACACCGGCGGGTGGGTTGGTCGATTCGCCAGTCATGGAGAGACGTCGCGCGCCGGCATCGACGGATGTTTCTTCGTTGCCGAGGTCGCAGTCTTGGCACTCAAGCGCCGCGTCAGGCGACGTGGCGCGTGTCCAGTACACCGAGGTACCAGCAACAGCCTGCGCGTCGCTTACAGTCAAATCCCGGAACACACCGAGGTTCAGCGGCGAGGATACGAACACCCCGCCGCCTCTTCGTCCCGCGACGTTGGCGTCCATGGAAACCTGCGACACGAAAAACGCGTTACCGTCAAAGGACGAGGCGTCGACGTTTGCGTTCGCCGGAGCACCAGTAACATTGGCACGTTCAAAAAAAAACGACGCACGTGACGCGACCAAAGTGGCAGTGGTCGGCTCGATCTCCACGGATAGCGCACCTCCATCCAAAGCTTTGTTGTCACTGAACGTAAGGTCGGGGCCCAGTAACGAAAAGGCCAAGCCCTTGTGCGCGATGCCTCCGCCTGCGCCCGCGCGGGCAACGTTTTGCAAAAAGCTTGTTCCAGGGCCGGACACGAAGAGGGACGAGGCGGCGGTGGTGCGTACTGCACCTCCTGAATCGCTCGCTTCGTTTGAGGTGAGTACCGAGCCTTGGTTCAGGGCAACGGTACCTGAGGCGGCGAAAATACCGCCGCCCTCACCGCCCACCACCGAAGTATCGGGGTTCGTGACGTTCAGATAGAGCGCCGCCGCTGATGAGGATGAAACCTTTAACGAGTTCGAGCACCCTTCCGAGTGACCAGACCCAACGCACCCAGCTGCTTCGTTCTCCACAACGTCAGTGAAGGTAACATCGACAACAGCGGCCCTGGAAACTTCCCTAGGGTCACCGCTAGCGTTCATCTCGTCGCTCAGGGCGACGAAGAAAGCACCGCCGTCGGGCGCGCTGTTGTTCCGGAACGTCGCGAATCGCGCGCGGAGCGTGGTGGGGGTAACGTCTGATGTAGCGGTTTCGTCGATGTTGGGTTCCAGGGCTACGGCGCCGCCTCCGAAAACACCGCTACGGCACCGCTCGGAATCAACAGAAACGGTGTTCCCGGAGAAAAGAACGCTTCGTGAAGTCGTGTCCATGCTCGAGCCGTCAATTTCCACGACGCACCCGCGCGACGCCAAAACACCGCCGCCTCTGGTGTGTGCGACGTTGTTCGTGACGGAGACGTTTTCGCGGATGCTTAGGGAAGAACCGGCGCCGGTGCAGATAACACCGCCGCCAGGGCCTCTATCCGCGGTGTTGCCCACAACGGAAAAGGAATCGCGGAACGTGGCGCTCGCGCCGGCGGAAATAGCCACGCCGCCGCCGCCGTCGATATCAGCGGCGGTGTTGTCAGTCACAGAAGTGCTTTCGCCCTGGAAGACTCCAGTCGCGTCGGTGTTGAGGTACACGCCTCCACCTGACAGGGAAGCAGTGTTTTTAGACACGACAGACCCATCCTCGATCTGCAACACGGACTTGACGTAGCCGTGAGCCCCGCCTCCGAGTTGCGCGGAGTTTCCTTCGACAGTTGAGTTTTTTAAAGTCATGGTGGACATGGTGTACGCCAGCACGCCGCCGCCCCACTCGGATGCTTGGTTGTTCTTAATCAAGCAGTCCTGTAACACGGGAAACGACCCAGCGAATGAAGCAACCCCGGCGCCATACGTCGCGGTGTTGTTTTCAATCACCGCGTTACGGATAACAGGAGAACACCCCGTGCCGACGAAAATACCGGCCGCGAAGAATGAGATTGAGTTTTTCACCACCAAGCCGTCCGCGGTGACGCTCGCGCCGCTGTCGATGTTCACACCCGCGCCTTTGCCGTTCTCCACAGGGAGGGTGCATGTATCAGCGGTGAACCTGGTGAGGGTTGTTGTGGTGCTGGCGCCGGTGACGTAAATTCCGCCCCCGCGCACTTCGTTGCCGGACTCGTCGGCGCCACCGGCACACGCGACGACAGCGACGTCCGTGAACGCCGCGTCCGCGCCGTCTGCCACCGCGATGCCTCCCCCCGCGCCGCCCGCTTTGGAGTTTGCGACGAGGACGTTGGAGACAGTAGCGGATGCGCCATCGCCTGTGATGAACAAGCCTCCGCCAGTAGTCCTTGTGGCGTTTTTGATTTCGAAGTTCTCGAGCGTCACGGCGTTGGGCGCCTTAACAGTGAACCCGCCGACATCCGCGGAAGCGCCGCACTCGAGGCTCGCAAAACGAGCTGGCGGTGTGATGGAATCAGAGTCATCGCTTGCAACACTGCTTGGAGGTGGCACAATGCCGAATATGCGAACGGGCGCGGTGACGCCGAGCTCCACACCGCAGTTTCCTGTCCCGGAGTGCTCGCCGGGAAGAAGAACGATTTCCATGGGCGCCGTTTCCGTGAACATCGTGCCTGACATGACGGCTCTGGCAATCGCGACAGTGACGTCCGAGCAGGGTGACCACCAATCGCCACACGTGTTGTTCGCCGCCGCTGCAGATGTGTTAGCGGTAACAAAAACCCGTGCGGGCTCAATACCACCGCCGTAGTTCATTATTTCATCCCACGGACCGAGCGAGTCCTCGCTCATCGTCGTGTCCGCCGCGATGGCGTGTAACGACACAAACGCGGTGACCGGATCTGCGGGGGTTTGGGCAATGGACAGGGTGTACTCCGTGGCAGTTGGAGAGGCGTTCACCACGGTCTGCGCCACGCTCGCACCACACGCCTCCTGCGTGGGAGGATTTCCGGGAGAGCAGTGCGTCACGACGAAGGCGGCGTTGGGAACAGGGTCGGTTTCATCACTCGAAATGGATGTCGCCGCCGACCACGTTAACTTGAACGCGGGGGCGTAAGGGTTGGAGTTGTCGTGCACCATGTACGCCCAGTTAGGGAGAGAAGGTGTTGAAGGTTCTTTGGCTTTGTCAGTGGTTTCAGCGCCGCCGCCGCACAGTTCATGCGTAGTGGCTTCCGCTTTCTCAATCGAACACGCCGCGGCCAAAGCGGTGACTTGCGCGGAATACGTGCTGGACTGCAAAACGGCGGTTTCCACGCCGTCGCAGAAACACCCGGCGGAGTTCCAGGACTCGAGCGCGGCGCAGCACGCCGCGTCCGCGCCGCTGGTACACGCGCCGAGTATGCCGAGCGCGGCGGTGGTGGAGGCGCAGTCGATGTTTTGCGCGGTGGCGCCAGGCACGGCGCCGAAGGTGAGGAACGCGAGGAGGGTGAATGCGATGCTTGTCACCGAGAATATCGAGGAGGGAGGTGGGTCGCGTCCACGCGGGGTGGCAACGCGCGCGCGCATTTCGGCGCGCGTTTCCACATAATTGTCGGGGCGGGGGTGGTACGAAGGTACCGGACGCATCAAAAGCGTCAGTCTTCAGGCGCAACACGGACGTGCGTGTGCGCATGGAGAACTGATCTTGTCGTTGTCATCATTGTTGTCGTAGTTGCCGAAACGCTTGTCACAACCTATGGCGTTTCGTATTCAGCCGTGGGTTTGGACGCATTGGACAAGCCGTTACCACTGATCAAACGTAGGTTACGGGTCTTACCTCCAAACACGTGCTGCGTTACTGAAGAGGAGCGGGCGGGGAGGCGGAGCGGCGAGTGGGGGATCCCAATCAGCCGATTCGGACCACGACCTTTTGCCTTCGACGCGTCCGAGAAAAACGCCTCGGCTTCCCAAGAAAATTTCCGAGGTGAAATCGAGCCGAAACCGCGGCGTCACGAGCCGAATCTCAGATTTTGGCCGCGCGGGTGTGCGCGGCTTCCTCGGGCCCGAGGCGCTTCTGGGAGGCGTCTCGCGGCGTGGAGGGAACGTCAATGAGTCGAAACGCGAGGAACGCGCCTGGCGCGTGGGGCAGACGCGCGTTCGATGATGAGGTACGTCTGAACACCCGGGGTCGACCGACTTTGAGTTTGCATTCTCTGCCCCCTCGCGAAACACCCACGCGCGGGGCTCAATCGCGATGCCGGCTAGTCCTGTCAGAGGTATCAGACGTATCACTTAATGCCCCCACTAACCACCCGCCTCCCCCCCCACCTATAATCCAACAGAGGGTCCCTCTTGTGAGTGACCCCGACGACCAAGTTCTGCTCGGTGACCGAACAAGAGATGGAGTGCCAGGCAAAGCCGGCCGTGAACGCCTTCGTTTTTTCAATCGCGTCGGCGTCGCGGTGCTGGCGTTGGGCACGTTGTGCGCGCTAGGGTTCGCCGGGTACCAACATGCGACGCAAGGCCTCTCAACACATGACGCGTCCCACGAAGCGCGCGCGAAACGCACGCCGTTTCCTCTCGTGGCGCACGAGATTTGGCTCGGCGATGCAATGCCAAACGTGAAGCGCGCGCTGTTTGAGCGCAACCGCGAGGTGCTGTCGCCGTGGGGCTGGGAACTGCGGCTGTGGGGGGTAGGGGACGTTACTTACGAGAACTTCCCGCACACGTACTCTGCCCTAAAAAGAGGCCTGGAACACCACGAACAGACCGGCGATAACACGTTCTCCATGGTCGGCGACTTGATGAAGTTTGAGATTCTTTACTTATATGGCGGTTTGTATTTGGACACGAACGTGGAATTACTAAAGGACCCGTCGCCCCTGTTCTGGGACACGTTCAAAACGCAGAAGCAGGCTTTTTTTGTGTCGGATCCTGGTGACAACAGGTTCGTCTCAGCGGGGATGATCGGTGCCATAGCGCCGAAGTCGAAGCTCCTAGGGGAGGTGGTGACTAATGAGAAATACGTCGAGGGCGTTGATTTTTCCCTGCACTGCGTGGCGAACGCGGTGACCGGTCCGGTGATGCTCACCGCGCACCTCGAGAACGACCCCGATTTACTGAGCACGGTGAATGTTTTCGAGCGGAACGTCGCGTACCCGCTGGCGTGTGGGGAGAACTACTTGGACCCGTGTGTGGCGCGGATATCTGAAGATTCGCAAGCTGTGAATGCTATTGAAAAAAAGAGTACCAGTACCTCCCCTGTTAAGTACGCTTCGAGCGACTCGGCGATGCGCGCGGCGGAGGTTGCGCGAAGCATGTCTGGGGTACGGACGAGCTCGCTTGGGTCGCTGACTGAAGAAACGAATTATAAACCTAGTACTCCACCCAGTACACCCCTGGCTCCTCCCGTGGGCGTGCTTCGCCGCGTCGCGCGCACCGCGGCGGACGTCGCCGCGTCGGCGGTGCGTTGGCACGCGGCGGAGACGGCGCGGGCGGAGACGACCTGGCGAAGACGCGCGGTGCACGCTGATCCCGTGACGCAAATCGTCACCGAGCAAGACGGCAGTACGTGGAACACCACTGTGCCGTGCCACGCCGTGGCGTACCAGTACCCCGAGTCGTACGCCATCGACCACTTCTCCGTGGGCGGCGCGTCGTGGCAGCAGAACTGCGAGCGCGTGGTAAAGGCAGGCATGATGACGCGGTGGGTGGAACGGGAAACGCACCCGACGGGGAAGCTCATGCACGACTGGGCGATGAGCGCGGTGCGGTACTTGGGCGGGCCTAAACACGGGAAAGACTTTGTCAAAAGAATTAGGTTGCACGCCACTGGCGGCGTTCCAGGAAAAGCGAGGTTAGTGGTAGTAGCGTCGTCGCTCCGGGCGGGCGGCGCTCTTTTGAACGAGATGCTCGAGACAACTGCGGACCACCCTGTTGATTCGAAAATATGGTACCGCGAAAACGAAGCGCGTGCGGATGCTTTTTTTGTGACGTACGTGACCCTAGGCGATCTTTGGTCGCACGGCGCGTTTTCCGATGTCCAAAGCGACTCGTGGCAAGACAAGTTGCGGGAGTACTTGCTGGGGAGCGGGGTTTCAGAAAAAGCAATCAACGAAGCGCACTTAGATCCGGTTGCATTCATGGAGGAAACGCTATCAAAACTCTGGGAGAACGGAATCGACACGGTGCACGTGATGCTAACGCAGTCGGGGGAGGGGTTGAGGGAGAAGCACGCGGAGACGCGTGTGAATGGTAACTCTGATGTTACCCAGGAGGGAACTGGTGAGGGAGATGCTTCGGATACGGATGCAGAGCAAGTCTCAAAAAGCAAAAACGAAAACGTGCTGGAAGCTCTTCTCAGTGCGTTTCCGGACTCGCCGACTGTTTGCTTGCACCGGCGGAACGTTCTTGATGCGTACGTATCCATGTACCGGGCGGAGCATGGAGACACGCCGTGGCAGATCATCGCGGAGCCGCCGCCCGCGCCCGAGGTTGGATCGGAGGAGGATATGAGTGAATCAAAGTCAAACGAAATTGTCGGAAGCACGGGCGCCTGGGGATTCGGCGATGACGGCGAAGGTGATGAGTTAACAACTCAAGAAGACAGTGACAAGTCACCTTCCAAGTTCACCGACGGCAAGGACGGCAACGCCGCGTTCGAAGCCTTCGGCGCGTTCGGAGACTTGCCTGAAGGAATGGGGAAGGGGAAGGAAACAAACCTGATGAATTCAAAAAAGAAACACTCCAAGGTTTTCTTTGACTCCGACGTCTTCGATTGGCTGGACGGTTTCGAGAATTCATGGATGGACAATATCGAGGCCGTTACTAAAAGGTTTTCAGATGATGGGTGTCAAGAACTAGTGTACGAAGACTCTCTTGTGGACGAGGGCAAACAACTCGAGACGTTACAAGTGTTGAACGACCGTTACGATTTGAACCTGAACCTTGAGGCGTTGCCGTTGCAAAAGCTGCGGCGCGTGAATGGAGAAAAAACTTCGCTTGTTGATTTTGAAAACCCAGATGATTTGGATCGACGAGCGCTGACGTTTTTGGAGCAATAGTGCTTACATATAGGAATTATAATAGTGTTAATAGGTATATAGACTAAAATATAGGCAAAAAAGCCCTACTAGTACCCTTTGCCCCTACTAGTACCCTCCTTTGTTCCTGGGCGGCGACGGCGAGGCGAAGGCGTCGAAGTTTGACGGCGAGTCCACGTGAAGACTCGAGTCAAACACAAAGTCATCGCTCGGTTTTCGCCCACGACTGCTCAGCGGACGCTGACTTGAGTTGACTCGAGGACTCGCAACGGTACCGGCTTCCTCCAGGGCATCTCGAAGCACCGCGGATGCCTCCGCGCCAGCTGCTTCCGCGGCGCGTCTCCGGCCTTGTTCCGTTCGCTGAGCCACGAGACGCGCGTCTTCGATTTCACCAGCCAAGCGCGACGTCTCGTGGCCGATATCGGCGAGCGCGGCGTGCGCGGCTTCGCCGGCGACGCGCTCGGCGGCGAGCTCGCGTCGCGCGCGTTGTTCCGCTATTTCCGAGGAACGGACCTGCTCTTTCGCGAGTCTCATGCTTGCCGAAAGCGCATCTCTCTCTCTTGCTGCTCTATAACCAGCCGCCTCCGCTTCCAGCCGAAGCCGGCTCGCTTCGGTCGCGACTTCGCGTTGCCGGACCGCTTCCCGCTCCGCCGTCGCCGTCGCCGCCGCGACGATCGCGTTGCGCTCCGCGTGCGCCTCCACCACAACTCGCTCCAACCTAAGCTTTTCACGCTCCATCACATCCAACGAGTGTTTCACCTCAGCGAGCTCGATTTCCAACCTCGAAACCACGTGCGTCGTGGAGACGTGCGCTTTGAGTTCGTCCCTCACGCCGGCCAACTCCCCCATAAGCCGCCGAACGTCGCTCTCCGCCGCGTCTTTGCGACGATTGGCTTCAGTCAAATGGTCGTGTGCTTTCCTTGCACGGGCTTCAGCGTCCGCCCTGGCGATATCAGACGCAGCGACGGCCAAAGCGGCTTCGCGGTCGGCACTCTCTCTGGCGAGCGCCGCGTCCGCGTCGCGCTTCGCGTTCGCCGCCGCGAGCGCCGACTTGACCGTCTCCAGCTCTCGTCGCGTCGCCGCCTCCGCG
>TARA_B110000977_G_scaffold47332_1_pt1 | contig 56619 bp, 56 predicted proteins | sample TARA_B110000977 | Tara Oceans TARA_B110000977 (sample SAMEA4397798) | marine metagenome | biome: Polar Biome; feature: [SRF] surface water layer (ENVO:00010504); material: water (ENVO:00002006), including particulate matter (ENVO:01000060) such as... | depth 5 m | reverse complement strand
ATTTATGCACTGAAAAAGTTTTTAGATTAAATATTTTCTCAAATTACCAATGTCTAATTATTAAGTTATATCTATAAATTTTAACAAAATTTCCAAACCTCTATTTATTCATTATGAATTTTTATATTAACCATCCTACACAGGATTTATTTAATAAAGATATAATTGTATGTATTTTTAAATTTACTCTCATTTTGTAATAATTCTGTATTATTTTTTTTTTGCAAAATTTTAAAATTATTTTGCTTCATAATACTTAAGACACGTCGGTATTGTTCAATAAAATTTTCATTAATTTCGATAGATAAACTTTTTATTTTTCTATTGCTTAAAAATTTGCTAGCGCCCTCAAGTATTAAATGTTCAATTCCGTCAACATCAATTTTAATATAATCGGGTAATTCTAAAACTTTGTTTTCTATTAGAAAGTTTATTGTTGTTCCTAATAAAGTATATTTGGTTTCGGGCTCAAGTTTATTTCCAGAAAAATCAAAATTTTCCCCAAAAGCATTTAATGCACCTCCTTCTACAAATTTTCCTTCATTCATTATTTGAAAACTATTTTCTTTATTGCTCAGCGGCATTGTAATTACTTTAATATTTTCTTCTAAATTATTAATAGATATGTTTCTCGTTAAAACTCTTGAATTTGAAGTTGATGGTTCAAAAGAAATGGTAGTGGAGTTTTTTATTTTTTAAAGCATTATAAATTGAGTATAGTCCTATATTTGCTCCAATATCCCAAAAAATTAGCTTTTCTTTTTTTTCAAAGCTATCTATCCATTCCAAAGTTTCTGGCTCTTTGGTGAAAAAAGTAGCAACCCTCCAATCAATTAATTGGTTCGGAGTAAAAAAAATTATTTTCTTTCCTAAAATATCAATATTTTTATAACTATCTTCTTGGAAAAAATCTTTAAACCAAACAAGTATGCTCCTTTTTGTTAATGCTTTTAATATTTTATCTAGAATTGACAAGGAGCGGTATAAAAAATATGAAATTTTTTTAACCATGGTGCACATCCAAATAATTGTCCTTATAGCTAAAAACTATTGGTCTGAGAAACATACAATTAGATTTTATTGTTATTATAGAACTTTTTATTTCTATAATTTTACTACACCCAGGATTCATTGTGTAATCCTTGCCTTCCACATTAAACTTTAGAATTTTAGATGTTGGGTTTGCAAACGCTAACTCGTTTTTATCAAATTCAGAAAATTCTTTTTGTATTGTGTAATACTGATTTTGAAACATTGATGTTTTCACAATATCTGACAAATTTTTTTTATATGCATAAATTTGTGTAGATCTTGCATATGTATTTCCATGGACAAATGAATGTAATTTTTTATTTTTTGAATAGCCCAAATAACATCTGTTACTTATTACATCTTTACCCTCCAGCTTTTTTTTTGAAAAATGATAAATATAAAATACACCATAATCTTCGATATTGCTCAAATATTTAGATGTTATTTCAAACTCATTCGAAACATCTAAATTAGATATTTTCTCAATTTTTAATAACTGGTTGCTCTTAGAATAAATATGGAACTCAACCCACGTGTTTTTTTTTTTATAAAACAAATCTAGTATATTCGAATACTTAAATTTTGTTTTGTATCCATTGTCTGTCCTCCATAAAAAAGCATCACTAACACTGGTGGGTATTTTTGATGGAGTTAATTTAAAACTAACAGCTCTTAAACCAATCGTATTCCTAATTAATACGGCTAAATTTGTATTTATTAAAAATTTAAGCAATAATTTCATTAATTTCTTTTTTTAATTCACTCACTTTAATAAATTTATTTTCGCTTAAGATATATTCGTGTGGTGGGTGGGTGTGCTCCAAAGAAACAAATCCACCTTGAATTGAAGCATACATAGGTATACCCAAATAAAGATCTGTCACCAAGAAGATTTCGGGTTTTATAGAATAATTTTTAATTTCAACAATATTTGTGAAATTCGTTTTAAGCTCATATTTTTCTTCAATTTTTTTAGTTTTAATATTAACTAAATAACCGTTAAATTTTTCTTCGATAGGATCTTCATAAATATTTCTAATTAAAATGTAGTTTTGATCAGCATTCTTATTTGCTATTGAGCTAATCGAACTTAATATAGTACCTTTTTTGCCAACCATTGAAAAAGGATACTCTGACTGAAAAGAAGAAAAACCTCCGTCTTTCAAGAAAATTTTTAAATTTGCTCTGTAAGCAGGAACAGTTTTGGTAAAATTATTAAAATTTTTTAACTTCTTATTATCAAAATTATTCACATCACTATCTTCTGCTAAAAAGTAAATATCCTTGCTGCTTATGTCCCTCTCTTTCAAAATATAAAAATATTTATTAATTTTCTTATTTTTAATTTCTTCAATAACCCATTTTTTATTTTGAGGAAAAGACTTAAATAATTTCAAATTCCTTGGTCTCGGGGACTTATTTTGAAACAAAGGAATCTGAATTTCCGATTTAAAGATATTATTATTTATACCAAAAAAAAAATTCATGCTTCCTTATTTTTTAGACTGTATATTGCATATTAGATACTAATTTGTTAATAAATTTTCATCAAACTGATAATTTTTTATTATTTGGTCATAAATCATAAATTTATTGGTATTTTTTAATTACTTCCCAGCGATGTTAGCAGGCCAAAACTTAATAAATTGATATTTCTATTTTTAGAGCTGTCAAGTATCAGTTTAAAAAAATTACCTTTAGTTGTAAGGTAAGCAATGCATAAAGAAAAAAAAGTATTATTTAATCAACTACTCAATTTTTTTTGGTTAAGACCCGAGAATGCTCTTATGTTGTATTTGAGATCAGTATCATACCGAAAAACTTTAAAATACTTCCATGAAAAGGATAGCACCTTAGATATTTCTTGCGGGGATGGTGTTTTTTCATTTTTAACATTTGGTGGATTGCTTAGCAATACAACCGATATGTTTAGAAGTATAAAATACCAAAAAGAAACAGCCAGAAAAATTGATAATTTTGATTTCTTTAATAGAGACTATTTTGTTAAAATTTTAAAAAAACCTCATCTTCATTACACGCATGGAATTGACTGGAAAAAAAACTTATTAAAAAAGGCATCTAAGTTAAATTTTTACACAAACCTTCATCAGCAAGATAACAACAATAAATTTTTATTTAATAATGAAAAGTTTGGATATGTTTATAGCAATAGCTCATATTGGGTAAAAAACTATGACTTTCATATTAATCAAATTATAGACTGCACAAAAAAAAACGGCCATATAGTTTTGCAAATAAAAAATAATTCCGCTCTTAGCTTTAAGTCAAGCAAGTATATTCAAAAAATTTTTGGTAAAAATTTTTCCAATATTATTGATGCTGGAAGATCCAATAGTTGGAAATTTTTAAAATCATTTAATGAAATTTACAAAATTTTTCAAAATAATAAGAAAGTTGAAATAATTGCTATTGAGCCTATTTACGGCGATATTATGCCTGAGATTTGGAATTTTGGGTTGAGACCACTTTTTCAACCTTTGAGTAAAATGGTTTCTACTCTAAATGAAAAAAATCGACTCGAAATAAAAAATGAATTCATACAAATAGTACATGGATTATTTTATAAACATCTGTCAAATTACAAGCCGAATAATGACCATCATAACAAAAAAGAGATTGAATACACATATATTTTAAAAAAAAAATAGTATATTCTGAATTCATTGATTATGTATTTCAACTATAACATAAAAAATTTAAAAATCCTTAACACAATACCTTATGCAATTTTTGAAATACCAAATTTTTTGACAGAGGAATCTTACTCCCTTCTTTCAAAATCATTTTCAAGTAAAGAAGATCTTGAAAACTTAGACTCTAATTTTATTAACAACTTAAAATTTTCTTATAATTCTTCAACGGACTTTTATAAAAAAAAATTAGAAATAAATTTGTCTGCAAAAACTTTTCATAACAAAGTATTTTCCAAAGAGTTCATTAGTTTTTTCTATAATAACTTTAAACCATTTTTTAATTTAGCCAGAAAAGATGATCTTCTGTATTTGCTTAAAATTAAGTTAAGACCAAAGTTATTTTTGACTGAATCAAGCAAGCAGAGTTGGTTCAAAAAAGTTTTTTTTTCCAAAATTACACCACAAATTGAATATTCATATTTAATGAATAATGCTAAAATTGTACCACACACAGACTCTAGGTCAAAATTGATTTCATTAATGTTATATTTTCCTGAAGAGCAATTAGAACCAGAAATTTCTAACAGCTTAGGCACCACATTTTACTTGAGCAAAGATAAAAATTTAAAAAACAAACATTTGGATAATTTAAATGATCAAAATGAATTTAAACGAAATTCAAAAAAACTTTTAACGCTACCCTTTAATAAAAAAAGTTTATATGGATTTGTTAGGTCTTCAAATAGTTGGCATACAGTTGAGCAATTTAACATAAGTGAGAATTTTATTAGAAAATCAATTAATATTAATCTCTATATGTAGTTTATTTGTATAAAAAATACTTTTTTTTCAAATTCTTTAAACAGCGAATGCAATTAAACTTTTTTTTAATTTTTTAAATTATTTTTTAAGTAAATATTTTCGGATAGTTTTCGGATAGCAGGGTGGGGAATATAATAAGAATTAAATTTATCTTTCTTTTTTGCAATTATTTTTTTTTTAGATTTTAGAAAATTAGTTATCATTTCAATTCTATGTCGATCAATATCAAGATCTATAGTTTTAAAATTAATTTCTTTAAATTTAATTTTCTTCACTACATATAATTTACCACCATCTATTAGGTGATTCATGCGTATAATACTTATCTTTATGCAATTATTTAATATTATTGAATAAAAAAAAACCGCACTTCCCTTAAACTCTGGAAGTAATCCTGGATGAGCATGTATAATTTTGCTTCTCAATACCTCTTTACTTGTAATTTTTGTACCTAACCCACACCCAAAAATTATATAATTATCTTTATATTTTGCTAGAATTTTCTCAGTTATTGGGGAGTTAATTTTTTTTGAAAAAAAAATTTTTGCTTCTTTTTTTTTTAAAATTTTTTTAAGAAAGTTTTTGCTACCACAGTGCAAAATAAATTCTGGCTCTATTCGATTGAAGATTAGATAACTTAAATAATTCAACGATCTTTTTGAATCCGATGTGATAATTCCAAATTTCATTATGTTATATATATTTTTGTATAGTTTTTTTTTTAAAATTTTCCAAAACCTTTAAGTTACTAATCTCAAATTCATTAAGAAATAGATCTTTTTGAATATATAAAATATCAAGAATCTTCAGTATCGCATTAAGTTTTTGCAAATTATTAATTTCTTTCATAAGAATTATTTGAATTCCTAGGTATATATAAATTTTTTTATTTATTTCCTTTTCAGTTTTTTTTTTATATTTTTTATTATATAAAATTTTTAATTTATTATTTACCGAAAATTTTTTATACAGTATAAATATTTTCTTTCTATCAGAGCCATTAACGTTTCCAACTCTTTTTTTAAGTAAAAAAGATTCTACGTCAAACAAGCTAATTTTTTTTCTTTCAACTAAATTATCAGCTAGCTTTTCCTTTTTATATTTTATCTTTATTTTTTTATACTTCTCAAACTCCGTATTTGAAAATAAACAATGCTTATAATTTTTTTTAATTATCTTTTTAATTAAGTTTTTCAATTTTATCTTTTTATTTTTTAATCTATGAATTTCACATTAAGCGATTTTAGAAAATTAACTATATCTTTCTTTTTAAATGTATTTTTAAATTTAATATCATAGTTTTTTGGTATATTAAATTTAATGTCTTTTCCAACAACATTTTTTTTTTTACTATCGTAAAGTTTTTTTTTATTTTTTTTAAATAGTAATTCTTTATTAATATCTATAAAAATTTCAAAATAGTTTTTTATATTTTTCCTATTCCATTTAAGCCAAAAAGGAAAATTACTGAGCACAGAAACAACAATATTTATTTTTTGCTTTGAAAGAAAGCCTACAAATTTACTTATTCGCCTTGCATTTCGGGCCCTATCCTTTAGAGAGTGACCCAGATCATTATCGAAGAGTCCCCTGAATTTATCCCCATCAATATGAACAATTTTATTCTTGTTGTATTTCTTTATTATTCCTTTTGCTAGGGTAGTTTTGCCACTTCCTGCTAGTCCAACAATCCAAATTACCATTTATAAAAACCAGTTAAAAATTTTTCTGCAATCTTAATATCTTTTGAATTATCAACCTCTAACCAAAGTTTGGATGTAAGTTTGTATTTTATGTCTATTACTTCTTTTTTAATCGCAAGATTTATAAAACTTGTAAAATCAATTTTTTTATTTTTAATTATTTTGTAAAAACTGTACAATTTTAGGTAGTCTTTCTTCATCAATTTAAAAATACCCATATATTGACATGGGGGCACCCTTCCCTTTTTAATTTTCTCTCCAATTGAAGATATGAACTTTCCCTTTACCACAACTGTTTCTGCATCTTCAGTAAATTTATCTCCCATTCTTTTTTTCCACAATTGTTCCCATTTTGTATTTAGTAGTAAAAAAGAATACTTACTTTTTAAGTTTTCAAAAATAGTTTTTTTAAAAACAATATCTGAATATACAAAAACTATTTCTTTTTCAGTAATTTTTTTTTTAGCAAGAAACATACTTTCAACCATATTTGTTTGTAAAAATTTTTTATTATATATTTGTAAAAAATTATACTCTTGTAAATATTTTCTTAATTTAAGAGACTTGTATCCTATAACTGCAATCTTTTTTTTGAATTTTTTAAAAAAAAGATTGTTGTAATTAATTATTGGTTTTCCAGAAACTTTGACGAGACACTTTGGAATTTTTTTAGTTTTGGATTTTAATCTTGCTCCTCTTCCAGCAGCTAACAAAACTAACTGCATAATGATTTGAGTACAATTTTATCTATAAAATTAAGCGTTTGATTTCTTTCTGGATGCCACATTATTCCATATATATTTTTTTTTTTATGGCTAAATGATTCAATGTATCCATCACAGGTTTTGGCTAAAATTTCAAAGTCTTTTGAAATTTTTTTTATAGAATAGTCATGATATAATTTTATTTTTTTTACTCTATTGTTAAAAAAAATTATTTTTTCCATTCCCACTTTTTTATTTTTTTTGATCACACCTTTGAATTTTTTGGCTATAAATTGAGCGCCATGACAAATGCCTATAATTGGAGTTTGTTTTTGTATTGCTTTTTTGTAGTAAAAATTATCAAATTTACTCCTAGCTAAATCTTTCTCCTTATTACTTAAACCCATAACTGTATTGCCTCCAGTTAACACCAAAAGATCGAATTTTTCTTCATTTAATGAATTTACGCATTTAATCGTAGCCCCTTTGTAATTTGTCTTTAATAGAGAAATTAATTTTTTATCAAAACATAAATCTATTTGATTTTTGTAATAATTTCTGATGGTGGGCATGATATTAATGATCATTAAAAAATTTTTTTTATTTCACAATTTATATCAATAAATTTTTTCTTTATAATATCTTCAAATAAATAATTGCCAACCCCGATTGCAGCTGGTATTCCCAATTCGTAACATCTTATAGCCATGTGTGAATTTGCTCCTCCATATTTCGTGATAAGACCAGATATGTTTTTTGAAAAAAGAAAATCATAACCTGGATCGGCATTCTCAATGCAAATAATTTTTTTTGATAAATTTGTTGTTTTATGCATTTTTCTTAGATGCAAAACTTTACCTGAAGCTTTATCCGTTCCCACAAAATTAACTTTAGTATTTTTTTCTTCAAAATAATAAATATCATTTTTTTCAATTATTACTTCTGGTAAATTTATATTAGACAACTCTATATAATTCTGTTTGTTGTTGTTAATTTTGTCACTAAGATTTCTATTTATGCTTCTATATTCTAGATTGTAATAAATATCTATAATATTTTGAATAGTTAAATAGGACAAATCATCAACCTTGATTCTATTTCTTTTTCCAAATTTTTTTAGATTTTGAAATATCTGATCTATACTTTTCGTAAAAACAAATTTTGAATACTCTCTCAACTCAATACTCTTTTTAAAAAACAAGAACAATTCTCCACAATTTATGGAAAAATTGTTTTTTTTCAAAAAACTATTTACTTGTCTAACTTGTTTGAAATTTAATTTAAAATAATTTTTTTTATTTTGTTTGTGGTTTTTTTCTATTTTATTAAAATATAGATCAAAGCCATCTCTATAATTGGGAGAAGTTATTTCGTATGTATCAGGTCTTAAATGTCCATATTTTTTTTTAAATTTTTTTTTATCCAAATAAAGAGCCTGATTAATTTCAGAAGATATAGTTTTTATACTATTTAAAAAATTATTTTTTTCTTTTTCTGATAATATGCCTTCGACTACCATTGAGTTTATCATATCAACCGAAATAAACGCAGATCTTGCTAGCCCAGCAAAAGATGTAGTCCCGTATTTTTTGCAATTATTTAATTGTGAAATAATTTTATCTACCCAATATATGTTTTGATTTTCAACTATCGATTGTTTTTTTTTTAATTTTTCAATTTGAACAACTTGCTTATTTAAATTATTAAAAGCTTTTTGATTAGTAGCTTTTAATCCTTCAATAATCTGTACAATTTCTTTTTTTTGAAATTTTCCCTTAAGTAATTGGGGTATTTTTTTTTTGCTTAAAAAATTGAAGCTTGAAAAAATAATTTCAAACTCTATTTTGTCATGGTTATTAATGTCACTTTTAAATTTATCTAGATAATAATTTACTAACTTCCTTGACAGTTCTTCGTTAAGCGATTCGGGCAGCCATGAATTGAAGTCAACCCGAATATCAACATAGGGTATTCCATAAAAAGTAGTTAGCAATTGTTGTCCAAAAAGTTCTTTGTATCCATATTCATTTCTACTCAAAGACCAAATATGATTTGTTATAAGTTCTTGATATAAAGATAGAGCTAGAGGTCTAGGCTTTGTGCCTAGAATTTCCGCAGGATTCCAGTCAGGCATTGTACCAAAAAATGTAGTTTTTCCATATAGATCAGAATTTTTTTCTTTTCTTTTTGTTATTTTTTTTTCAAGTTTTTCATAAAGCTTTACTACATTGGGAGTGGGTTTTTTTGAATTAACTAAGGGTAATTTTCTAACTTGTACAAAAAAAATATTATATTTTTTATTAATTATAAACTCTACATCTATATCCTCGTGCTGAATTTTTTTTTGTATCTCTTTAATTTTCAAATACAATTTATGAAAAACTTTTTCTTTAAAAATCGTTTTTTCAGAATCTAAAAAATTTATAGATTGCACCATGCCCTTTCCAGAGGTTACTAATGTTGTGTCTTTATTTTTAGTAAAATTAATTTTCCATTGGGGAAGACCATTGTTAATATTTTTTGTAAAGCAAACCCCTGAGGCATAAACATTATCAACCATTTCTTGAATAAAAAACTCATTTTTTTTATTTGCGTAACCTTTGTATGAATCTATAGTTTTGTTAATCGCTTTTTCTAGTTCGATTTTATTTTTTGGGTTTATATTTACAGATGAGTAAAATAATCCTGCATTAGTTTTGTTTTTATCTTCAAATACATTTGAAGACCTAACAGCAAGGAGTTTTTTAAATTTTTTTCTTATATCATCAAGTATTTTTTTTTTATTTTTTTTATATTTTGAAACATTATAAATTTCTAAATGAGGTACATTTATCTTATCATTTCTTAAACGTTGTAGTATTTTCGCTTTTGATTTAAATATCATATCCCTTTACTATAATAAAATTACCAATTAAGTACTATTCAAGTATATATGAAAATTAAAAAATTCCTAAAAACTTTTTTATTTTTACTCAATGAAAAAGAATTAATACGAATTAAAAAAATTTTTATTTTTTATTTTTTTACAATATTACTAGAATTAATTAGCATTACCTCTTTAGTGCCTCTAATCGGGTTTATTATTTCTCCAGAGCTAACAATGACCAAAGTCCAAACCTACATAAGCATAGACACACTTAATTATTTAAATTTTAAAGTTATAGACACTCAGAGTATTTTAATTTCTCTCTGTACCTTTGTCATTATTGCATTTGGAATAAAAAATTTGTTACTAGCACTAATTGTAAGATATAGAGAAAATTTTTTTGCAAAACTTCATGTGGGTTTGAGTCAGAGAGTTTTTAAAAAATATCTAGAGGTAAATTATAAATTTTTTTTAAAAGGCAATTCATCATCAATTGTAAGAAATTTAGACAGGGAGATACCAAACTTAATAAGTCTAATAAAATTTTTTATAGATATTGTCGTAGACTCGATAATTATTTTGAGTATATCGATAGTTTTAATTTCACTAAACTATAAATTGTATTTATCTATAATTTGTATCTTAATATTATTCAGTTTTTTTTATATCGGTTATTTTAAAAAAATTATTAAAATTGCGGGAGCCGTAAGACAAGAATATCAAATGAGATTTCTTAGAGTCATCAATGAAACCTTTGGTTTACTCAACTATATTAAAGTTGAAAAACTAAATACCTTTTTTTATAAAATTTTTTCCAATATTTCAGATACGCTAGTGAAGGCAAATTTAAAAAGAAACTTAATAGTTTTGTTAAGTAAAAATTTATTAGAATTTATTCTTATAATCTTTTTATCTTCGGCTATCATGTTCCTATATTTTGATTCAAAAGATTTAGATTATGTTCAATTTCAGATTGGGATAACTTTGCTTTGTGTTATAAGATTAATGCCTTCATTCACTAGAATAGTAAACTCAATAAATAGTATTAAATTTATATCTGTCTCATTAAAATCAATTAAAGAAATTCAATCCATTCCATTAAATTTTAAATTTAAAGAAAAATACTTAAGTTCCAAATTAGAGAAAATCTCTATAAAAAATATTTATTTTAAATTTGATAAAAATAAAAAATTCACGTTAAGTAATGTTTCGATAGATATAGAAAGCAATGACAAAATTTGTATTGTTGGTGAAACCGGATCTGGAAAAAGCACTTTGCTTAATTTAATTTTAGGATTGGTATCACCATCATCAGGCAAGGTATTGGTTAATGGAGATAATTATCCTTTGTATCTTTTTAATAATATGGTTTCTTATGTCCCTCAAGACATTCTCATATTGGAAAGTTCAATTAAAAATAATATTTATTTTGATAAATCCGTTAAAGATTTTAAGCCCAGGGACTTAATGTTAGCCCTTTCAGATAGCGACCTGTATTCACTTGTTCAATCAAAAAAACAAAAAGAAAACTTTCCTCTTCTGGAGAATGGAAAAAACATATCTTTTGGGCAAAAACAAAGAATTGGAATTGCAAGGGCAATAATTGGTAAGTCTAATATTCTAGTTCTAGACGAAGCGACATCCTCTCTGGATGAAAAAACCGAAAAAACTATTTTTAATAATTTGGTTAATAGGTATAAAAAGAAAATGATTATTTGTGTAACTCACAGACTTTCTAATTTAAAATATTTTAATAAGGCATTTAAAGTTGAAAATGGTAAACTGCTTAGAATTAAATAAAATTATTAAAACATGAATATATTAGTAACTGGTTCTGAAGGATTTATAGGTAGTCATCTTGTTGAGAAACTACTTAATGTAGGACACAAAGTTAAAGCTTTGGTTTTGTACAATTCTTTTAATAGTGCAGGGTGGCTTGATCATTTAAAAAATAATAAAAATCTAAAAATTATATTTGGCGATATTAGAGATGAAAATTTTTTATTAGAAAATTTTAAAAACATAGATTGCGTGTTCCATTTAGCTGCTCTAATTTCAATTCCTCATTCTTATGTTTCTTTTAATTCATTTCTAGATACAAATATAAAAGGAACTACAAATATTCTTAACGCATCAAGAAAACACAAAGTAAAAAAAATATTTGTAACATCTACTAGTGAAGTTTATGGAAGTGCGCAGTACGTACCTATAGATGAGACCCACCCATTGTCCCCACAATCCCCATATGCGGCAACAAAAGTTTCGGCAGATAGTATTGCCATATCTTTTTTTAAGTCTTTCGACCTTCCAGTAACAGTCTTGAGACCCTTTAATGCCTATGGTCCAAGACAATCCGCAAGAGCAATCATTCCTTCTATTATAGCTCAGGTTCTAAATAGTAAAAAATTTATAAAAGTTGGAAATATAAAATCTTTTAGAGACTTCACTTATGTAGATGATACAGTCAACGGCTTTATATGTGCCTTAACTGCAAAAAATATCTTAGGAGAAACTATCAATATTTCAACAGGTTATGAAACTTCAATTAAAGAGTTAATAGAAATAGTAAAAAGAGAAATTGGTAAGCCACATTTAAAATTAATTTTTGATAAAAAAAGATTTAGACCAGGCAACAGTGAGGTAAATAGATTGTTAGGATGCAATAAGAAAGCCAAAAAACTTTTGAAATGGAAACCTAGCAAAGCTGGCTTGAGAGGTTTTCAAGATGGTATTAGAAAAACAATTTCTTGGTTTAAAGTTGAGGATAATCTCAAACAATACAATTCCAACACATACAACACATGAATAAAAATTTTTTAGAATTAATTAAAAATATTAAAAAAAAATTTAAACAAAAAAAAATTTATTTACATGAACCTCATATATTGAAGGATGATATTACTTCAGTTTTGGCAGCACTTAAATCTAAGGAAATATCTTCTTATGGAAAGTATACTTCTGTATTTGAAAAAAAACTGGGAAAATATTTGGGAGAGAAAAAAACTTTATCATTGGTTAATGGAACAGCAGCGCTACATATAGCATATAAAGTAATGGGCATTAACCATAATCATGAAGTTTTAGCCCCATCAATGACTTACATCTCCACAATCAATGCAATAAAATATTGCAATAGTGAACCTCACTTTTATGAAATTGAGCAAAGTACGCTTTCCGTAGACTTGAAAAAGCTCGAAGCATATTTGAAGAAAAAAACTATTATTAAAAATAAAAAATGTATAAATAAAAAAACTCAAAAACATATAAAAGCTTTTGTTTTAGTTCATATAAATGGTCTTTGCTGTGAAATAGATAAGCTTTTGGTGTTACTTAATCGCTATAAAATAGTTTTAATTGAAGATGCCGCAGAAGCAATTGGATCTTCTTATAAAAATAAAAAACTCGGAACTTTCGGGGAAGTTGGAATTTTAAGCTTTAATGGAAATAAAATAATATCAACTGGAGGCGGGGGGGCAATAATATTTAAAAAACAAATACATTATAAAAAAGCCTTACACTATATTTCTAATTGCAAAAAAAAACATCCTTTTGAATTTGCCCATGATGATGTTGGGTATAACTATAGAATGCCAAGTTTAAATGCCGCACTTGGAATTTCGCAACTAAAAAAATTACAACACTTTGTAAATAAAAAAAAATTAATTTATCTTTACTACAAAAGTATATTCAAAAACAATCAATATAAACTATTAGAGCCAATAAATAAACTAAGTAGCAATTATTGGCTACCAACAATCACGGCAACTAATAAAAAGATTAACCTGACAAGCCTTATTAAAAGTGCACACACACAAAATTTTTTTTTAAGATCTCTTTGGAAACCAATGCATCTTTTGCTACCTTTTAAACATTGTCAAAAAATGTCATTAAGAAACACAGTAAGGATATATAAAAGCACTGTTTGCTTACCAGGCAGTGTTTTTTTACTAAAATAAAATGAAAAACATTTTAATTTATGGAGCTGGTGGTCATTCTAAGTCTTTGATAGGTTTAATAGAGTCAACTAAAAAATATAAAATAATTGGTATAATTGGGTTAAAAAAAGAGGTAGGGAAAAAAATTTGTGGATACACTATAAAATATAGTGACAATGACTTAGAAAAATTATCTAAACATTGCAAAAACATTGCACTAGCTATTACTTTTTATAAAAATTTACAAGATAGAGGTAAGTTTATTGCAAAATTGTTAAAAAAAAAATTTAAAATACCTTCAATAATTTCTCCGCATTCTGTTTTATTAAAGAATATAAAAATTGGAGATGGAGTTCAAATTTTTCATAAAGTGGTAATTAATACAAACTCAATTGTTAAGAATTATTGTATTGTAAATAATCAGTCTCTGGTCGAACATGATGTTGTACTAGAAGAAAATACACACGTATCAACGGGAGTGATCATTAATGGAAACTGCAATATTAAAAGAAATACATTTATTGGATCAGGTTCTGTAATTAAAGAAAACATTAAACTTAAAGAGGGTTCATTTATCAAAATGTTTTCTAAAATAACTCTATCACAATGAAAAAAAAAACCATTATTATCGCTGAAATAGGAGTTAACCACAACGGTAGCATAATACTTGCAAAAAAATTGATTGATAAAGCCAAGTTAGCAAAAGTTGATTATGTAAAATTTCAATCTTTTATAGCTAGTGAGATAACAACCAAAAAAACAAATTTAGCAAATTATCAAAAAAAAAATGCAAACCAACAAACTCAATATGAGCTATTAAAAAATCTAGAACTAAGCTTCGAAAAACAAAATTTACTTTTTGAATATTGTAAAAAAAAAAAAATTAAATATCTATCTACACCCTTTGATCTCAAAAGCCTGAATTTTTTAAAAAAAAAATTACCAATTATTAAAATTTCCTCAACTGACCTAGGTAATTTGCCTTTTCTAAAGGCGGTGGGTAAAATAAAAAAAAAGATTATACTTTCTACTGGTATGTCGAGTAACAAAGAAATTGATTTAAGTATTAAAGAGCTTTTAAAAGCCGGAATGAATAAAAAAAATATCACTTTGCTTTATTGTCACTCTGCATATCCTACCAATTTTTTAGATCTTAATTTAAACTCTATAGTATTTTTAAAATATTTTTTTAATTTGAACGTTGGATTTTCCGATCACACAATTGGGATTGAGGCATCGGTAGCAGCAGTCGCCCTAGGTGCTACTGTTATTGAAAAGCACTTCACCTTAGATAAAAAAATGACTGGTCCTGATCATTCATCAAGTCTTAATTTTGAAGAATTGAAACAACTGGTGGATTCCATAAGAAATATTGAAAAAAGTCTAGGACCCTATGAAAAGAAAATTTCTAAAATTGAAATGCAAAACAAATCAGTAGTAAAAAAATCTATTGTTGCGTTTCAAAATATAAAAAAAAATGATTTTTTTTCAGAAAAAAATTTAACGACCAAGAGATCTAAAAAAGGAATTTCACCATTAAATTGGTATAAAGTTTTAGGAACAAAATCTAAAAAAAATTACAGTAAAGATGAAGAGATATAAAAAGAAAAAAAAAATTTGTTTTGTAACATCTACTAGAGCCGATTACGGTCTTTTAAAAACTCTAATAAGACAATCACAAGAATCTAAAAAATTTTCATCTAAATTGATAGTTTGTGGTTCTCATGGCATAAAAAAATTTGGAGATAGCTATAAAGAAATTGAAAATGATAAAATAAAAATATTTAAGTCAATTTCTCTCAATCTAACAAATGATCAACCAGAAGATATATCAAATTTTTTTGTTAAAATTAGTCAAGAAATTAACAAAATATTTAAAGAAAACCATTTTGATGCAGTTGTGATTCTTGGAGATAGATTTGAAATGTTGTCTATCGCAAGTATAGCCACGATATACAATATTCCGATCATCCATATACACGGAGGAGAGAGTACCGAGGGAATAATAGATAATTCTATTAGGCATGCCATTACTAAATTGGCATCTTTACACTTTACATCACATCAGCAGTACAAAAAAAAATTAGAGCAAATGGGCGAGCAGCCTAAAAACATTTTTTGCTTTGGTGGTTTGGGAGCCTCAAATATAAAAGAAATGAATCTTCTGAGCAAAACTTTGGTGGAAAGAAAACTAAGAATCAGTCTATTAAAAAAAACTTTACTTATTACACTTCACCCATTGACTTTAAATAACTCTAATACGAAATCTCATTTCTTAAATTTACTAGATTCACTTAAAAAATTTAAAAATTTGCAATTTGTATTTACAGCGCCAAACCTTGAGGTCAATCATAATAATATTTTTAATTTAATTAAAAGTTTTGTAAAAAATTATGACAATGCTTATTTTTATGCCTCTTTAGGAACGGAAATGTATTATAGCTTACTTAATCATTGTGCGGGCGTAGTTGGAAACTCTTCTAGTGGTATACTTGAGGCACCCTCTTTTAAAGTTGGGACTATAAATATAGGCAATAGGCAAGGTGGTCGTATTCAAGCAAAATCTATTATCAATTGCGCTCCAGTAAGCAAAGAGATTACCAAATCAATAAAAAAATTATTAAGTGCTAAATTTAAAGATAGGCTAAAGAATCTGAAAAACCCATACTACAAAAAAAATACAGTTCATAACATATTAAGGATAATATCAAAAAAAGATTTAACCAATATAAATAAAGAAAAATTTTATGAACAAAATTAATATTGTATTTATAGGGTGTGTTCAATTTTCAAAAACAGTATTAATTGAATTGCTAAATCAAAATGTAAATATTACCGGAATATGTACTAAAAAAAAAAATATTTTTAATGCAGATTTTTCTGATTTATCAGGTTTGGCTAAAGCCAAAAATATTCCTTATATTTTTTGGAAAAATAATTGTGATAAAGAAATGTACTCATGGATCAAAAGCAAAAAACCTGATTTTATATTTTGTATAGGTTGGTCCAATATTATAAGTAAAAAAATTTTAAATTTAGCAAAATATTATTCTATCGGATACCACCCTTTAGATATTAACAAGTACAAAGGAAGACATCCTATTATATGGGCAATAATTTTAGGCCTAAAAAAAATTAGCCCCACTTTTTTTGTAATGTCTAAGTTTGCAGATACAGGAAAAATTTTGTCTCAAAAAAATTTTGTTTTAAAGAGTAGTCACAATTCAAGCTACGTCTATGAAAAATTAAAATTAGTTGCAAAAGGACAGGTGAGTGATGTTATTAAAAAGATTATTAAGAATAAAAATAAAATAAAATTTAACCATTCTGAATTGAAGAAAAAATTTAACAAAGGATTTTTTTTAAGAAAAAGAAGCTTTAATGATGGCCAAATAGACTGGAGAATGTCTGCCAAAAGTATACAAAGATTGGTAAATGCATTAAGTAAACCATATAGTTACGCATCGTTTACCTACGGAGGTAAAAACTTTAAAGTTAAGTCTGTTAAAATAATTAAAACGAAAGTAAAAGAAGAACCTGGAAAAGTTATTTTATTAAAAAGCAAAAACCCAATTATAAGGACAGGCGAAAACGCAATAAAACTTATTGATATTTACCCAAAAAAATCTTTTAAGCTAAATGAGTATTTAAAATGAGATCAATAATTATTTCCCCACATCCTGACGATGAAACACTGGGTGTTGGTGGTACAATTTTAAAAAGAATTAAGCAAGGTCACAAAGTGGCTTGGCTTATTGTTACTTGCTCAACAAATACTAAAGAAATAAAAAAAAGAAATAAGCAGATCAGCCTAGTCAAGAAAAAATATAAATTTTCAAAAGTTTTCGAATTAAATTTTTCATCGAGCGAATTAGATAAAGTTTTACTTAAGCTTTTAATTGAAAAGTTTTCAAAAACTTTTAATGAATTTAAACCTAATGAAGTGTTTGTTCCGCATGTAAATGATGCACATACCGATCATCAAAAAATATTTAAAGCAGTTTCTGCGACAACTAAATCTTTCAGGTACCCTTTTGTAAATAAAATTTTAAGTTATGAAACTATTTCAGAAACGGGCTATGGCTTAAAAAAAATAAGTAAAAAAGGCTTTGATCCAAATTACTATGTAAATATCGACAGCTATATAAAAAAAAAATTACAGATAGCAAAAATATACAAAACTGAAATTAAAAAACATCCATTTCCTAGAAGTTTAAAAAACATCAATGCTCTTGCTGTTGTTAGAGGTGCAGAATCTAACAATAAGTACGCCGAAGCGTTTGAGTTGTTGAGGTGCATAGAAAAGTGACAGCTATAAATTGGAAACTTGGAATATTAAAAGATAACTGCAAGGTAAAAGACGTCATAAAAAATTTAAACTTAACTGCTCTAAGAATTTGCATTATAGTAAATAAAAAAAATTTTTTTTTAGGTACCATAACAGACGGTGATATTAGAAGGGGATTTCTAAAAGGTTTAAAAATATCGGACAAGGTTAATAAAATTATTAAAAAAAATTCTATAATTTCACAGCATCCAATTAGCAAACAAAGAGCAGCGCAAATTATGAAAGATAATCAAATTCTTCATTTACCAGTAGTGGTGAGTAGAAAAGTTGTAGGTTTGCATTTATTAAAATTTGAAAATAAAGAACAGAAAAAATTAAAAAAAATTAAAAATACATTTGTTATAATTGCTGGCGGTAAAGGTAAAAGATTAATGCCATACACCAAAAAAATTCCCAAGCCGATGTTATTGATTAGGAATAAGCCAATTTTAGAACATATTGTAATCAAAGCAAAAGAAGAGGGATTTGAAAATTTCGTAATAATAGTTCATCATTTGAAAGAAAAAATTATCAAATATTTTAAGGATGGAAAAAAATTAGGAGTTAATATTTCTTATGTTCATGAATCGTCTCCTTTAGGTACGGCAGGTGGACTTAGTCTTCTGAATAAAAAGATCTCTAAAAATTTTATTGTTACAAATGCAGATGTAATTACCGATTTTAAATACAAAGATCTTTTAGATTTTCATATTTTTAATAAGTCTTTTGCAGCTATGGCTATAAAAGTTTTTAACAGCAATGAACAGTATGGCTTAGTAAAAGTTTCAGGAATAAAAATTAAAGGATTTGAAGAAAAACCTAAAATTATAAGAAAAATTAATTGTGGAGTTTACGCTTTTAATAAAAATTGTTTAAAATTTATTAAAAATAATCAAAAAACAGATATGATTCTTTTTTTTAAGAAAATGAAAAAAAATAACAAAAAATTAGTGGCATTCCCCGTTTACGAAAAGTGGAATGATTTAGGAATAAAAAAAAAAATAAGGATGTTCAAGTAGTTATGAAAAGTAGCAAGGTTTTTTTTTGCAAAAATTGCGTAGCCATGTCAACAAGGCCAAGAATCTCTTTTGATAAAAATGGGATATGCAATGCTTGTAAGTGGTCTAAAAAAAAATTTAAGTACAATTGGAAAAAACCTCTTTCTTTAATTAAAAGTTATATAAAAAAAGAGATCAAAAATAAAAAAAATATATATAACTGCATAGTTCCAGTGAGCGGAGGAAAAGATGGGTCTTATGTTTATCATCAGGTAAAAAATAAATTAAAATTAAACCCTCTTGCAGTAACTATAAATCCGGCATTGCCGCAAAAATTAGGTATAGAAAATTTAAATAATTTTTCAGATAGCGGTCCAGGTTTGATCTCCATAAATCCACCCTATGAAACTATGAGAAGGTTAAATTTTTACGGATTTAAATATGCAGGCCTCCCTTATTATGGCTGGTTGATTTCTATATACACTGGAGTAATTAGAATTGCGTCTCAGTTCAATATAAATTTAATTTTTCATGGAGAGGATGGGGAGCTTGAGTATGGCGGAACCACATTAACAAAAGATAAAATTTTTTATAGTGCTGATTATATTAAAAAAATATATTTAGAAAATAAAACAAATGATATTTTAGGTAAATATTCCTTTAATAACTCTGACCTATTTTTTTTTACATTTCCAGAAAGCAATGCTCTTAAGAAAATAAAACTCACACATTATTCCTATTTTGAAAATTGGGATCCCTATAGAAATTATTTAGTTGCAAAAAAACATTATGGTTTGAAAGAAAATACGGAAAGCAATGAGGGAACCTTTTCTAATTTTGCTCAAAATGACCAAAAACTTTATGCCCTTCATACTTATCTAATGTATCTTAAGTTTGGGTTTGGGAGATGCAATCAAGATTCTGCTATAGAAATTAGAAGAGGGGCTATGAAAAGGCAACAAGCAGTTGAATTAATAAAGTTATACGACAATCAATATCCTCACATGTATTTAAATGATTATCTTAATTATTTTCAGATTAATAAAAAAACATTTGATAAAATAATTGACAAATGGGCAAATAAAAAACTTTTTTACAAAGTTAAAAATCATTGGCAACCAAAGTTTGAAATAAAATAAGTGATTTCAATTCTAGATTTAAATATTGGAAATCTAAGATCATTGTCGTACTGTCTAGACTATATCGGTATAAAATTTAGAATTATAAATAATAGTAAAGAAATAAATAAATCTAATATTTTAATTATTCCAGGAGCAGGGTCTTTCGATTATGCAATGTCAATTGTAAAAAAAAATAATTTAAATGATAGTTTAAAAAAATTTGTAGAAATAAAAAAAAAACCTTTATTGGGTATATGCGTAGGTATGCAAATTTTATTTGAAAAAAGCGAAGAGAGTAAAAAGAAAGGACTATCATTTCTTAAAGGTAAGTTTATTAAACTAAAAAACCAAAAAGGTTATTTTGTTCCAAATGTTGGATTCTCAAAAATCAGAAAGTTCAAACAGAATGGAATTTTTAAAGACTTTACTGATGAGCCGTACTTGTATTTTACTAACTCTTACGCCTTAAAATCTGAAAAAAAACAAAATTTTAACAAAGCAACAACCCAGCACTCTTTCGAGTTTGTCTCAGCTTTTGAGAAAGAGAATATTACGGGTTTTCAATTTCACCCAGAACTTTCCCATTCTACTGGAATGTTAATGTTAAAAAATTTTTTTATAGAAAAAATATGAAGAGATTAATTTTTAGTCTTTTGTATTGTGATGGAAATTTTATGTTAAGTAGAAATTTTAGACTTCAAAAAGTTGGAAGTATTGATTGGGTATTTAAAAACTACGATATTGAAAATATAACAAATTATATTGATGAATTGATGCTAATTAACCTTTCAAGAGAAAAAAACTCAAATAAACTTTTCCTAAATAATTTAAAGAAGCTATCTAAAAAAACTTTTATTCCTATAACTGTGGGGGGTAAAATTGAAAGCGAAAAAGACGTGGAGAATCTTTTGGATTCTGGTGCTGATAAAGTATTAATTAACACGTTATTTTTTAAAAATCCAAAAATGTGCCAATCAATATCAAAAAGATATGGTAAGCAATTTTTAATGGGGTCTATTGATTATGCCAGACCCAAGAAGAAAGTAAAAGTTTTTGATTCAAGTACTGGTAAATTTTCATCGTTGGGAATTGGCAAGTGGATAGATCATCTATTAAAATTTGGGGCAGGAGAAGTCTTGCTACAATCTATGGATCATGATGGCACTGGAAATGGAATTGATCTTCAAATTTTAAAATCAATTAATAAGAAAAAATACCCACTAATTTTAATGGGTGGCGTTGGGAATCATGACCATATAGTAAATGCTTTGAAAAACAAAAATATAGACGCTATATCTACAGCTAATATTTTTAATTTTATTGGTAATGAATTTTTAAACATTAGACACGTTTTAGAAAAAAAAATAGGCTTACCTAAAAAAACAAATATGAAAATTCAGAATTTCAAATATTTTTTTAAATGAAATTTAAAGATAAACCGATTTTAATTATTGGCCAAAGTCCGATAGCATTAAGGCACTACGATATTCTAAAAAAAAAATATTCAAATGAAATTTTTTTTTTAGATAAAAAAAAAAATATTTTAAAAAAAAATAACAATAACTATTCTATTGTAAAAAAATTATCCAATGAGACTTTTTATCTAATTGTTATTTGCACCCCCTCCTCTTATCATTTGGACTATTTAAAAAAACTTTATAAAAGAGCAGAATATTTATTTGTTGAAAAGCCATTTGCTCATTCTTTTGAATTAGCTAATAATTTTTTTAAAAATATTAAGAAAGAAAAAAAGTTAAATATTTTTATTGGGTATAATTTAAAATTTTTAGATTCTTTAAATAAATTTAAAGATCTGATTAGTAAAAATTTCTTTGGGGAAATTTTTTATGTAAGCTGTACCGTGGGTAAGTCACTTTACTTATGGAGGGATGCTAATATTAATTTTGCCGCATCTAAAAAAAAATTAGGCGGAGGGTGCCTACTGGAGTTAAGCCATGAAATTGATTATTTGCAATGGATATTCGGAGATTTAAAATTTATTAATAGATACTTTAATCCCAAAAAAAGACTAGGCTTTGATTCAGATGAGAATGTTTTTGTTAATTTAGAGTCTTTAAGTCCAAATTATAAAAAAATTCCTATTAATTTAACAATGGATATAATTAGACAAGATTTTAAAAGAGAATGTGAGGTGATTTGTGAATATGGTACTATAAAAATTGATCTAGTTAAAAACTTGATTTATTTAAAAAATGATAAAAAAATAAAAAAATTTGAATTTGTTAAAAATGATCTAAATTCTAGTTATAAAAAGCAATGGGATCATTATTTGAGTTTAAAAAAAATTAATACTTATAGCAATCTTTCCAGTGCACTAAAGGTTTTAAAATTGATTGAGCAAATAAAAAAATGATTAGGAAAATTAAAAATTTAGGATTAATTTGTGCTAAAAAGAACTCATCCGAATTAAAAAATAAAAACCTAAAAAAGATTGGCAAACATAGTTTGTTCGAAATAACTTGTTTAGATTTTTCTCAAAGCAAGCTAGTAGATAGAGTTATGGTATCCACAGACAGTTTAAAGATAATTAATCTTTCAAAACAATATAAATTTACCTATCCGTTTATTAGACCAAAAAAATTATCACAAAAATCTTCTCCAGAATGGCTTGTCTGGCAACATACATTAAATAAATTTAAAGATATCTTTGGACATCTTCCAAAAGCTCTAGTGGTTTGCTCCTGCACAGCACCCTTAAGAGATCCAAAAATTATAGATCTTGCAATTAAAAAATTTCATAAATTAAAAAAAGATGCAATAATTTCTGTTTGTAAAACAAATTTTCATCCAGCTTTTAATATGGTTAAGTTAAGCAAAGACAGCAATAGTGTGCAACTTTTTTTAAAAGATAAGCCAGTTTTTAATAGGCAGCAGACTAGTGATATTTTTACAATAACTACAAATATTTATGTACTTAAACCAGAATTTGTTTTAAAAAATGATCACTTGTTTTCTTCTAAAAATGTAGGTTATGTAGAAATTTCTAAGCTAAGTTCTTTAGACATAGATGACAATTTTGATTACTTATTAGCAAAAAAAAATTTCGATGAAAAATATTCTTAATAAAAAAATATTTAAAGGAAAAACAGTATTTATAACTGGCGCAACTGGTAAAATTGGAAAAAAAATTAGTGATTCTTTTGGATTTTTGGGAGCTAATTTGATTATTACAGATAAAAAAGAGAGAGATTTACAAAAGTTTAAAAAATCCCTTCTTAGGAAATATGAAGTTAATATAAGCTATTTTAGTGCTGATTTGTCTAACTTTTTAGAAAGAGAAAATTTAATAAAAAATATTAAATTAGATAATAATAAAATTGATTTTTTTATCAATAATGCCGCGGTTACTGGTGCCCAAATTAAATCAGCTAGTTGGACTGGCTCTTTATCTAAGCAAGATTTTTCAGTATGGGAGCAAGCAATTGAAATCAATTTAAGCTCTATATTTCATTTGTTAAAAGGTCTAAGCCCATTGATAAAAAAAAACTCTCTATCGTCAATCATTAACGTAGGTTCTATTTATGCTGAAAAAGGTCCTGACTTAGAAATGTACAAAAATACCAAAATGGGAAGTCCAGCTGCATATCTAGCCTCAAAGGGAGGATTGTTACAATTGACAAGATGGTTAGCATCATCCTTAGCACCGATAAGAGTTAATATGGTTTCGCCGGGGGGTATATATAATAATCAACCAGATATTTTTTATCAAAAATACATTAAAAAAGTATTGATTAAGAGAATGTGCAATGTGGGAGACGTTGCTAATGTAATAGTTTTTTTATGTAGCCCGCTCTCTTCGTATATCACTGCACAGAATATCAAAGTAGATGGGGGATACGGCTCATTTTAAAAATGAAAAAATTTAATTTTAATCACTCAAAACAATTGAGTGAATTGATATTTATCGATGGTATTTCAAGGTCTGGAAAATCTGTCTTATCTGGAATTATACCCTGTTTTTATAAAGTTGAGCAAATTAGATTTTTTACTTTATTAGAAAATATTAATATAGCATTGAGATTTAAAAAAATAGATTCTAGTTTTGCAAAGTCTCAAATTGTAACTTTCTTAAATGAAACTATTTATGATGGATATTTGGGAAGAAATATTAATTTTAGAAAAAAAGATCAAAGTAGTGTCTATGAATATTGCAATCCTAGTATTTATAAAAAAAGACTGTTGTCTAGCGAGGGGGGGGTGACAATAAAAAAAATATTAAAGGAAAAACCCTCTCTTTTATTTCAAACGCATGATGTTTTAGCTAATTTTCAATATTTTAAAAAACTCAAACTAAAGTGCAAATTGCTTGAAATTTTTAGAAATCCATTTGATACTGTATACTCGTGGCATAGAAAAGGGTGGGGCCATAGATTTGTTAGTGACCCGCAATGCTTTACAATTTTTATTAAGTATCAAGATAAAAGTGTTCCTTGGTATAGTTATAAAAATCCAAAAAAATGGCATAATTTTAACAATATCGAAAGATGTTCTCAAAATATTATTGATCTTACCAATGATTCCATTTTATCACTTAAAAAAGAAAGGGGGTTTAAAGAAAATATTTACCCATTTAAATTCGAGGATTTCGTTACATCCCCTGAGAATATTATTAATGAAATTTCTATTTTTCTTAAAAAAAAACATATTAAAAACATGACTAAAAAAATAAAAGATGCTAATTGCCCAAGAATTATTAACGAAGAAGATCAGCTAAGAAAAAAATTTTTTATAAAAGAAAATGTGAATAAAAAAATTTTTTCAAGTTTACTCAATCTTGAGAAAAACTATAAAAAAAATTTTTATAGTTTTTGAGATGTATTTCTTTAAAAAAAAATTAATCTTTTCTTTTCCTAAAAAAAAAGAAATGTTACTATATGTAAATTCAGTCGATTGTATAAAAAATAAGGAATCTTTTTTTCACGAAACGCTTGATCGTAATACCTATGAGGTTGTAGATCAAAATTTATATTTTATAAATTTTTGGATACTCTTATTAACTTTTTTAAAGTTTAATTTCTCTAGCATGAGCTACAAATGCACTATGATTAAGTGGGTTCGTCCAAAATTTTTCATTACAAATATTGATAATGATGTGAGTTTTTATAAATTAAAACCTCTTTTTCCTAATATAATTTTTGTTGCAATTCAAAATGGGTGGAGAGGTAAAGCAAACGATATTTTTGGATCTCATGATTTTAAAAATGATCCGCTGTATTGTGATTGTATCTTTGTTTTTAACGAAGATGTTTCTGATACATACCGTAAATTTTTTAATACAAAGACCATTGTTTCTGGCTCAATGACTGCAAATACACTTAAGTTATTTGATCCAGTAATTAAAAAAAAAAAAATAAGTTTCTTGCTTCAATTTAGGACAAGAAAGTACTATCCTTTTAGAAGTAAACCAAAAAAGAATAATAACAATTATCTTTGGGATGATCTCTTTTTGAATACTTCAATTATCCTAAAATACTTAGGTGAATATTGCCACTTAAACAATATTGAGCTTAATGTGATTGGAAGATCAAGACACGGGCATGAACAAATAGAAGAAAATAATTTTATAAAAGAATATATTCATCACGATTTTAAATACATTCCAAAAGTAAATAAATATTCGTCATATAATGCTACAGCAGATTCTAAAGTTGTTGTGTCAATTAATTCTACACTCACATTTGAGCTGATGGCACTGGGAAAGAGAGTCGTGAATATCAATACGAGATCCAAAATCTATCAAGATATTGAAGACTCTTTTGGTTATCCTGCAATCAAAGTAAAAGAAGGTTGTTTTTGGACGGAAAGTCTGGATAAAGAAAAAATATTTAATTTAATTAATTTTGCAATCAATTCAACAGAAATTGAGTGGAAAGAAAAAGCAGGTTGTTATACAAGCAAACTTATGAAATATGATTACAAAAATACTTTATTTAAAAATTTTTTAAAAAAATATGAAAAATAAAAAAAATCATTCAATTTTAGATAAACGCTCAATATTAATTACCGGAGGAACAGGTTCGTTTGGAAAAGCTTTTGTTAATTTTTTGTTAAATAAAACCAAAGTTAAAAAAATTATTATCTACTCTAGAGATGAATACAAACAAGAAATAATGAGTAAAGAGCTACATACCTCTCGAGAAAGACTGAGATTTTTCTTAGGTGATGTTAGAGATCAAAAACGACTATGTGTAGCTATGAGAGATGTGGATTTTGTAGTTCACGCTGCTGCACTTAAACAAGTTGTGGCAGCAGAATACAATCCTCAGGAATGTATAAAAACTAACATCAATGGAGCAGAAAATGTTATTTTTGCATCCATGGAAATGAAGGTTAAAAAAGTAATTGCACTATCGACAGACAAGGCCGTCAATCCAATTAATCTATATGGAGCAACAAAATTAACTTCAGATAAGCTTTTTGTGGCAGCCAATAACCTATCTGGAAAACAAAAAATTGCATTTTCAATAGTTAGATATGGGAATGTGGTTGGCTCTAGAGGTTCTGTTGTCCAGCTTTATAAAGAAATGATTAGTTTAGGAAAAAAAGAATTACCAGTAACAGACGAGAAGATGACTAGATTTTGGATAAGTTTAGATGAGGCGGTCAAATTTGTGATGTTCTCCCTAGAAGATTCTAAAGGAGGAGAAATATACGTACCCAAGATTCCTGCAATTAAAGTAGTAGATGTTGCCAAAGCCTTTAAGAATAATATAAAAATAAAGATTATAGGAATCAGACCTGGAGAGAAGTTGCATGAGTCACTCATTTCATTGCAAGATTCATTAAGTACTGTCGAATTTAAAAATTATTTCTCCATAACTCCAACAATAAAATTTTCACACACCAAAGCAAAACTCTTTATTAAAAATTGCAAAGGAGAAACAGGAACGCACAACAAAAAAATATTTGAGTATTCTTCAGAAAATTCCAAATATCACTATACTATTTCTAAAATAAGCAAATTCTTAAAAAATTTTTAATGAATATTGCAATTATACCTGCGAGGGGAGGAAGCAAAAGAATAAAAAATAAGAATATAAAATTATTTTTTTCCAAACCAATGATTGCTTGGACAATTGAAATATTAAAAAAATCTAAACTATTTAAAAATATTTATGTAACTACTGATAGTTTGAAGATAGCTGATATTGCAAAAAAATATGGAGCGACCATACCGTTTATCAGAGAAAAGGATTTAGCAGATGATTTTACACCTACTTTACCAGTTATAAAAGACGCACTTAAAAAAATTTCTATAAATAAAAGTATAAAAAATATCTGTTGTGTCTATCCATGCACTCCTTTTGTGACTAAAAATGATTTAATAAAGACTTATGCCCTATTAAAAAAAAACAGAAAGAGATTTGTATTTCCAGTAATTAAAAATTCTCATCCAATTGAACGTTCATTTAAAGTAAAAAAAAATATTATAGAATTTATTTTCAAATCAAAAGAGATGAGCAGAACACAAGATCTGGTCACAAGCTATCATGATGCAGGTCAGTTCTACTGGGGTAGTATTGAGGCATGGACTAAAAATAAAAAATTACATTCTGGTGCAATTGCTTACGAGGTCCCAGATTGGAGGTTTGTAGATATTGATAATTATAGTGACTGGAAAAGAGCAGAAAAATATTTTAAATATAAATTAAATGAAATTTAATAAAAATTTTTTAATTAATCGGACAAAAATAGGTTGGGATAATCCCACTTATTTTATCGCAGATATTGCAGCCAATCATAACGGCAAGCTATCTAAAGCTTTAAAATTAATAGAATTGGCAGCTGAAAGCGGAGCTAATGCTGCTAAGTTTCAGCATTTCAAAGCAGAATCTATAGTAAGTGACTTTGAGTTTAAAAAAATTAGATCTAAACTTGATCACCAATCTAAATGGAAAAAGTCTGTCTTTGAAGTCTACAAGGATGCCTCAATTCCTTTGGACTGGACAGAAAAATTAAAAAAAAAATGCAAAGAATGTGGAATTGATTTTTTCTCTGCTATCTATGATTTGGAATATCTAAAATATTTAAATAAAAAAGTAAGTGCATTTAAAATTGGATCTGGAGATATTACTTGGCATGAAATGCTGAAAAAGACAGCTAATTACAAGAAGCCAATTTTTATTGCTACTGGAGCTTCAACTTTTAACGACGTAAAGAAAGCAATTGATGTTATTAAAAAAAAAACTTCTAATATTTGTTTAATGCAATGTAATACAAATTATACAGCAAGTCTGGAGAATTTTAAATACATCAATTTAAATGTACTTAATTCTTTTAAGAAAAAATTTCCGAATTTGGTTTTGGGTTTAAGCGATCATACTCCAGGTCATGCAACAGTGTTGGGAGCTATTGCAATGGGCGCAAGAGTTATTGAAAAGCATTTTACTGATAATAATAATTTATCTGGACCTGACCATCTTTTTTCAATGAACCCCAAATCATGGAAAATCATGGTTTTAGAGAGTAGAAACCTTGAAAATTCTCTAGGTAACGGAATTAAAATAATAGAAGATAATGAAAAAAAAACTAGTATTATTCAGAGGAGGTCTATTTGCACTAATCGTTTTATAGGTTCAGGTCAAATTATCAATAGATCGGATCTAATTTGTCTTAGGCCAGCTCCAAAAGGATCGGTCATCCCATATGATATAAATAAAATAATTGGAAAAAAGATCAAAAAAAATAAAAATCCTGGAGAGGCTATTCTTTGGAAAGATTTAAAATAGCCATAATCATACCCGCTTACAATGAGTCAAAAACCATTGCTAAAGTGGTAGATTCTTGCAAAAAATTTGGACAGGTATTTGTTATAGATGATGCATCAGTCGACAAAACTTTTTTGCTAGCAAAAAAAAGTGGTGCAACTGTCTTAAAAAACCCATTTAATAAAGGATATGATGCAAGCTTAGCAGTAGGTTTCGATTTTTTAAAAAATTATAGTTTTGACTTTGTTATAACTTTTGATGCTGACAATCAGTTTTATTCAAATGAATTATTAAAAATAAAGAAATTAATTAATCAAAATGTAGATTTGATTATTGGAGAGAGGTCAAGAATCTGCAGAATTTCGGAAAAAATATTTTCTTATTATTGCAAATTTTTTTTCAAAATAAATGATCCAATGTGTGGAGTAAAATGTTATAATTTCAAGATCTTTAAAGATATTGGTTATTTTGATAGATACAATTCAATTGGTACCGATTTAATGTTTGAGTTTATAAAAAAAAAATCAAGATATAAGAATATTAATTTAAGTGTTAAAAAAAGAGTTGGAAGTTCAAGATTTGGAAATTCAATAAGTGCCAATATAAAAATTTTTAAGTCTTTTATAAAACATTTTTATTATTATGCCTTTAAATAAAAAAAAAACTATTTTTTGCTGCTATGACGCAGGATCAGCAGAATTATTACTATGCTATTTAAGTAATAATTTTTCAAGTATGAAAAATTTTACTTTTTTTATAAAAGGTCCAGCTAAGAAAATTTTTTTAAAAAAATTTACAGAATTAAAGTGTGAGAGTAATATTAATTATTTAAAGAATTATCAGTCGATTGTTTGCTCAACAGGATGGTCTAATTTTAATTTTAAAATTATGAATTATGCCTTAACAAATAATAAGCAATTAATTTCGATCGTGGATCAAGATAATTATTTTAATGAAAGATTTTTTTTCCATGAAAAGCTTTTAGTTCCCAATGTAGTCTGGGGAATAAATTTTAGCAAAATAAAATTATTTTTTCGAAATAAGACCAACTGCACAATAAACTTTTTAAGCTTGAAAAATGAAAGAAAAAAATATTATCTAAAATTTAGGAATTCTAATCTTAATAGTGAATATCTTTTGGTTGCTGGAAATGCTTTTAAAAGTTTTTCAAAAAAAATATCATCTGATAAGAACAATTTAATACTCACTAAAAAAAAGATTGTTGAAGATATTAAAAAAATATTAAAGTATAATAAAAAAATTAGATATATAGTTTTAAGACCCCATCCCAAGGAAAAATTTTTAAGTTTTCAAAAACTTGCTATTGAAACCCAATGCAGAATAAGTGTTTCAAAAAATCTACTTTTAGAAAATGATTTACAGTTATGCAAGTATGTGCTGAGTTATAGTAAGGCTGCAGCCATAGCGGCAAAATATGTTGGGAACAAAGTCTATCAATAAGATAAAATTTATTTATAAGTAAAATAATAGAATTTATTAAATTAATTAAGGAATATGTTAAATAAAGATGAGCTTTAAAGATAACATCAAATACTGCAGTAGATGCTTAATGCCCGAAACTCAAGAGGGAGTTTCTTTTGATGATCTTGGTATTTGTACAGCATGCCAGTCTTCCGAAGATAAAATGCATATTGACTGGTCAAAAAGAGAAAAAACACTAAAAAAAATTCTATCAGATGCAAAAAAAAAGTCAGGAAATAATTACGATTGTATTTTACCAATCTCTGGGGGGAAGGATAGTTTTTTTCAAGCACATATTTTAACAAAAATCTATAATGTAAAGCCTTTAGCAGTAACCTTTAATCACAACTGGTATTCAGAAACTGGATTTTATAATCTGCAACTATGTCTTGAAAAATTTAATCTAGACCACATACAATTTACACCAGCAAGAAATCTTGTGGCAAAAACAGCAAAAGAATCCTTAAAAAAAATAGGAGACTCTTGTTGGCACTGCCATTCAGGAGTTGGCGCTTTTCCAATACAGGTAGCAACTAAATTTAATATACCATTATTAATCTGGGGGGAAAATGTATCAGAAACTAGTGGAAGAGATAAATACGGGTCTAGCAAATTCAAATACGACAAAGATTTTTTTGTAAAGATATCGGCCAAAAAAACACCAGATCAGATGGTAACAAAGAATCTTACAAAAAAAGACCTCTTTCCATTCGAGCTGCCAAGCCAAAATGAAGTAGATAAGATTGGATGTGTAGGTATTCACCTGGGAGATTTTATTTTTTGGGATGATGAAAAGCAAGTTGAATTTATAAAAAAAGAGTATGGCTGGAAAGAAACTAAAATGGAAGGTACTTATAAAAATTACAAAAGTGTAGAATGTATTATGGCAGGAGTCCATGATTTTACCTGCTATTTAAAAAGAGGATTTGGGAGAACAACTTGGCAAGCTTGTCAGGATATTCGAAGAGGACTGCTTACCAAGTCAGAAGGTGAAAAGCTGGTAGAAATGTATGACAGCGAAAGACCCGAGGCTTTAAACTACTATTTAAAAATTACAGGTTATTCCGAAAAAGAATTTCTTGAGATTATGAATGATAAAAAAGTAGATAAATTGAAGAAAGAAAGCCTACCAATAAAAGCTAAAAAGACCAAACATGTAGAAAAATTAATACCTCATTCTGAACAAATTATAACTAAAGATATAAAGTGAAAAAAATTAATGAGAATCTGTTTCTTAATTACTCAATAGACGAAATAAAATTATTACTAGAAAAAGAAGAGATTAATGCAAATCAAATTTTAAAGTTATTTTTACTTAAAATAAAAAAGTATCACAAATATAATTTTTTAACTAAATCAAGCCAAAAATTATTAGAAAGCAAAAATTTCAAAGTTTCAAATAACTCAAATAGTAAGTGTTCATTGGGAGGCATTCCTTTTCTTGCCAAAGATATAATCAACACAATTCAGTATAATACTGAAATGGGATCGGGAATCTGGAAGGGGTTTAGAGCGGGTAATAATGCAAGAATTATAGACAGTCTTTTAGAAGATGGTGCCGTTTTAATGGGAAAGTCAACAACGGCTGAGTTTGCGGTTCATCACGAAACAAGCGGTATTAATCCCCACGATTCAAATAGAATTCCAGGAACATCTTCAACTGGTTCTGCAATAGCAGTTTCACTGGGAATAGTTCCATTTGCCCTAGGCACTCAAACGGCAGGATCTTTGAGTAGGCCAGCAAGCTATAATGGTGTCTGGGCGTTGAAGCCCTCATTTGGCCTAATACCAAGAACGGGAGTTTTAAAAACATGCGATACATTAGATACCGTTGGATTTGTATCTAGCAAATTAGAGAATATGAAAACAATTTTAGAATCTTTAAGAGTGAAAGGAGAGAATTATCCTTTTGTTTTCGAAAATATTGATCAAAAAAAACAAGCTATTATTAAGAATCCAAATATTGCTTTCATAAAAACTGCAGTTTGGGATAATTTAGAAGATTATACAAAAATTGAAATTAATCGTTATATAGATGAATTAAAAAAAAAATACTCAAATATTCAGGAGATTAAACTTGATAGTGAATTTAATGATATACACAAGCATCATTCAATAATCTACCAGAAGTCATTGTCTTACTATTTTATGAGAGAAAAAAAATCTGGGAGAAAAATTTCTGCAGCAATGAAAAATTTAATAAAAAAAGGAGAAGCAATATCAAATTCAGATTACTTTAACTCATTGGGTAAGCAAAAATATTTATGTGAAAAAATTGAAAAAGTACTTAAAAATTTTGACTTAATAATATCACCTGCAACATGCGGTATAGCGCCAAAAAAAAATGAGTTAGAAAAAGATGATGCTTCATTAATATGGACTTTTTTGCATTTACCATTAGTATTTGCTCCTCTTTTTAAAGGGCCTGATAATTTACCTTTTGGCCTACATTTTTTGACAAAAAAATGGGGAGATTTTGATCTAATTAATATTTTAGATACACTCAGAAAAGATGGTTGTGTGTAGCAAATGAAGACAAGCTTAATAATAGCAACTAAAAAATTTTTTTATAAAAAAAATATATTATATTTAGGGCACTGGGCCGTACCTTCCAATCAGCTATTCAGTAGATCTATATCTAAAAAAGTTTTAAAGTATCATTGGGACGATAGAAAGAAACTGAATAAAGACTATCTGTTTTTAAAAAAATTTTCATTCAGTATCTTGGACAGATTAACCCCCATTCTTAATAAAATTCATGGCGTAAAATATAGTAGAAAATATTGGATTTTTTTACTTTTTCCTTGGCTTCTTAGTTACGTAAGTATAATTTTTGATAGATGGGAGACAATAAGCAAAATAAAAAAAAAGAAAAGTTGTTTTGTTTTTTTTAATAGATACAACGAATTTTCGCAAAAAATTTTAGACTATAATCATTTATTAAAAATATCACAAACAGACGAATGGAATGAAAAATTATATTTTGATATAGTTAGATATAAAAATTTAGATTATAGATTTATTAATAATAACAAAATCTCCAAAAATAAAAAAATTGACCTAAATGTCAGTTTTTTTAAAAAATATACATATTTTCTTCTTCGAATAATTTTTTTTATTGTGAATATTTTTGTAAAAAAGGCCAGTAGAAAAAATTTAATAATTGATACAAATTTTGGTTATTTTTTTTATAGAAAATTTTTAAATAAAAATATTTATACTTATGGTCTTTCTTTTGCTGAAAAAATTAATAATTTTTATTTAGGCGTCTCTACAGATTTAAAAAGTAGAAAAAAGTTTATCGAAGGAATTCACTATAAAATTTCTGAAAAAAAAAGTTTTTCCTCTTTTTTTAATAAAATTTTAAAAAATGATTTTCCAACGGTTTATTTAGAGAATTATAATTACCTAAATAATCCAATTTGTAAAAAAACTCAATACAAGTCAATCACTACATCTTTTATGCATTTTCAATCCATAAGTGATAAATTCCAATATGCCAAACATATAATCAATAAAACTAAATTATTTATTTTAGAGCACGGTGGATCTTTGCCAGCCTTCAAGGAGATCTTCAATTTCGAAGAGATGATAGCTAATAAAAAATTTACTTTTTACAAACCAATCCTAAAAAAACAAAAAAAAATAAAATTTAATGTACATGAATATAAAATTTTAAATATTAAAAAAACATTAGGAAAAAATTGCTCAATTTTTTGTGGAGAAACTCCAATGTGGAATTATAGAGTGCAGTATTATGCAACTTCCTCTCAATCTTTATATACCTACAGATTACTAGTTTCCTTTATTAAAAATTTGGATAAAAATATTCAAACTAAATGCAAAATAAAAACCAAAACTATTTTAAATGGATTTAATTTTAAGTGGCATTATAGAAAAGAATTTAAAGATGACATCATTTATAAAAAGAATTCGATAGTCGATTTTATTCAAGATTCTAAAATATTGATTCTTAGCTATCCTGAAACAACTTTGATAGAAGCTATTTTGTCTAACAGGCCTTTTATTTTACTATACAGTAAAAAGTTTTATGAAAGACATTCCAGTACCAAAAAAATTATTATTAAGTTAAAAAAAAATAAAATTATTTTCTTTAGTGCAGTTAAAGCAGCTAATCACATTAATAAATATTGGAAAGATCCATATTCTTGGTTCGGATTGACTGATGTCCAGGACTGTCTAGAAGAATTTAAAAAAAAATATATTTTAACTAAATCCTTCACAGATTATAGAAAAAACGATATCTTATTTTAAGTAAATTCTTTAAGAATATGTTTTTCAAATTAAATCCAAGTATTGTAAATAATATTTATGAAAATATCTTCTTTATTTTATATTAATAGTGAAAATAACTTTGATCAAGCCTCTCCATTAATTTGGTTTTTATTAAAAAAAAAATACAAAGTTTTTTTACAAATTTCACAAAATTTTAACTATGAGGAAGATTATAGATTTAAATTATTTAAAAATTTTGATAACTTTAAAGTTCTTAAGCAGAGTGAACATAAGGAAAGCTTTTTTTTATATTATTTTTTAAAAGTTTTAAATTTCATTATAAAAAAAAATTTTATTTATATTAAAAAAAATTTTTATTTATTTTCTTTTCTTAAAACTTTATTCAGCAAAGTATCTAATTTAAGAAAAATTGGAATAAATTTTATTTTTTATAGTTGGGGGGATTTTTCTCATCACATCATTCCAGCTAAATTTTTAGATATACATTCAATAGCTTTACCTCACGGTTTTAACATTTATCTTAATGAAAATACGAATTATTTACTTTCTAATACATTAAAAAATAAAAACAAAACTTTTGAGATTTTTTCTGACCACAATTTGTATGACTATTATATTGTAGAAAATCAAATTACTAAAGCTCGCGCATTAAATCTGGGAATAAATGAAAAAATTATTAAAGTTTGGGGTAGCGCTAGATATTCTAAAAAATGGATAAAATATAATTATAGTATATTAAAAAAAAATCTAGCTCAGTTAAATAAAAAAAAAGTTTTATTTTTATTGCCACATTGGTCTTTTAAAGTAGACATAGATAAAACTTTTAAGCTCGTTAAAGAAGTTTTAAACAAATTCCCAAATCAGGTGACGGCAAAACCTCATGTTAGAGGAAAATTCAATAAGTATGATTTAAAAGCAAATAAACTGTTAACTAAATTTAAAAATAAATATAATTTAAAAATTGCAAATAAAGTCAAAACCCCGGAACTTATCCTGAAACACGAAATAATCATTGGTTTTGGTACAAGCGTTTTGATAGATGCTTTATATTTAAATAAAAAACTCATTATTGCAGATCATCTCCAAAAAAATAAAACAATTTATACTCTTTGCAAATTATCAAATGTAACGAAGTCTTCCATGCAATGTATAGATAAAATAATAACAAATGATTTTACCTCCAAGAAGAGCAAAGAGTTCCAGGATCTGGCTGATAAGTTTATTCTCCAATTAAACAAAAAAAAAGATATCTTAGATAACTATATTAATGAGTTACAAAAAATAAAAACTCTCGATAAAAAATTTTAAAACATATAACGTGGTTACTTATTGCCTATCTTTTTGAAAAAATATAACTATATATAAATTATGATAATTTATATAAATTATTCATTCTATTAAATGCAAAATATTTTAATTTTAGGTTGCGGAAATATTGCTGGACTAAATGAAAGCAAAAAATCCTCTTCTACTTTTTCACACGCAAAAGCGATATCAAAAAATAGTTTTTTTAATCTTAAATATTGTTACGATATAAATAAAAAAAAATTATTAAAATTTAAAAGCAAATGGAGAGTGAAAAATGGATATTCAAATTTCAATGATGTTTTAAAAAAAAAATTAGATATTGACATAGTTATAATTACCTCTCCAACACATACTCATTATGAATTGTTAAAAAAAAGCTTCAAATTAAATCCTAAAATTATAATTTGTGAAAAACCTATGTGTTTAAATTTAAAGCACGGGCTAGAAATTGCTAAAAAAATTCCAAAAAGAACTAAGCTATTTATTAATTATCAAAGAAGACTATCCAATAGCTACATTGAATTAAAAAAAATTATTAGCAAAGAAAAATATGGAAAATTAAGATCTATTAGCAGCACCTACAACAAGGGTTTGTTTAATAATGGCTCTCATTTACTTGATATATTTAATTATTTATTAGTCAGACCATCATTTGAAATTGCTGCAAGACCAATCAATGATTATAAATCTAATGATCTGTCCTATCCATTCTTTCTTAAAAAAAATGCTATCAGCATAAGTGTTAACGTTGCTAATGCTAGAGATTATTATTTTTTTAATTTACAATTTGTTTTTCAAAAAAAAATCATCGAAATTACAGAAAATGAAAAAAAAATTAACTATTTTACTCCCATTAAAACAAGAACGTATAAAAATTTTACTAACGTAAAGATGGAGAAAACCAAAAAAAATAACGATCAATTTGACATGGGCTTAGTTTATAAACATCTTAAAATTTTTATTAAAAACAATAAGCACAGTTTTTTAACAGATATTAAAGAAGAAATAAAAAATTTGACAATATTGGAAAAAATTACAAATAATTAAATGACCAAAAAAAATTATAGTTTTGAAAAAGTTAATACAATAGGCAGGGCTGAAATTAAAGCAGCTTTAAAAGTTTTAAAGTCTGGAGTTTTGTCAGATTTTTTAGCATCTCCCTCTGGAAATATGTTTGGAGGTAAAAAGGTTATTGAATTTGAAAATGCTATAAAAAAAAAATTCGGAGTTAAGTATGCACTTACATTTAATTCTTGGACTTCTGGTTTAATAGCGGCTGTAGGTGCTACAGATATTAATCCAGGAGATGAGGTTATTTGCACTCCATGGACAATGAGTGCAACTGCAATTTCTATATTACATTGGTCTGCAATACCTGTTTTTGCAGATATCGACCCCCTTACCTATAACTTAGACATTGCTTCAGTCAAAAAACTAATTAACAAAAGAACAAAAGCTATTATTTCTGTCGATATTTTTGGAAGGTCTGCACAACAGGATGAATTATATAAATTGGCAAAAAAAAAAAATATAATATTAATTTCGGATACAGCACAAGCGCCAGGATCCAAGCATAACGGTTATTTTTCAAGTACAAAATGTCATATGGGAGGATTTAGCCTAAACTACCATAAACATATTAATACTGGAGAAGGCGGCATTTTAATAACGAATTATAAGAAGCACTATTTAAAAGCTGCTTTTATAAGAAATCATGCTGAAGTATTAGTTAAAAAAAATATAAAAAAAAAAAACTTAGTTAATATGGTTGGCTATAATTTTAGAATGAATGAAATTGAGGCTGCCATTGGAATAGAGCAGCTAAAAAAATTGAATAAGATTTTAAAAAAAAGAATTAAAGTTGCAAAAAAAATTATAAGTGAAATTGGTAACTTGTACGGCTTAACAACTGTGAAGCTAAGTGAGATAAAAAATTATTCGAACGTTTTTTATTTATTACCATTTCAAATAGATTTTAAGAAAATTAAATCCAGTAGAAAAACAATAATTAAGCACTTAAGAGAAGAGGGAATGCCAGGATTGATAGAGGGTTACTCCAATGTGCACAGATTGCCAATTTTTCAAAAAAAAATTGCTCATGGAAATAAAGGGCATCCATGGAATTTAAGCAAAGTTCATTTTGACTATAGCAAAGGTATCTGTCCCAATGCAGAATTTCTTCATGATAAAAGTTTTTTCGGATTTTTACTGTGTCTTTTTGAGCTTAAAGATGAAGATATTAAAATACTCACCAGAACATTTAAAGAAGTCTGGAATCAAAAAGTTAAAAAAATATAAAAATATTTTACATGCTTAGTTATAATTATAGAAATTCAATTAACTACAAAATAACTTCTGAATTAATTATTAAGAAACTTAAGTTTTTATTAAGTAAAAAAAAACTTAAAGATATTTATTTTAACACTTCCCAGGATTGCCTTGGGTTAAAAATTATTGAAAAAGGCTATTCAACAATACGCATCATTATTTTTAATATTAAAAATTTTAATATGACTGTAAAAATTTTTTCTTCGAAAATAATTCCTTATAAAACTAAGCATAAGAAAATAAATAATCTTTATGTAACTTGGGGTACTGACAAAAATTTCAAAAAAAATGGTGAATTTTCTGATTACTTTTTAAGCAAAAACTCTAGAAAAGAAAAAAATAATCTATTTATCGTTTTTTATAACGGAAAATTTTTGCCAAAAAAAATTGATAAAAATATTTTAATCTTTTACCAGAATCATCATTTTTTGATTTCTAACTATTTTAAAGCTCTAGGTTTATTTTTCTCAAATTTGTTTAACTTAACCCAAACAATCATTAATTTTAATTGGCAAACTTTATATAGCGAAAAAGTTGAAGAAAAAGTTTTTCCTAATATTAAAAATTTTAAGATTAAAAATGTATATTGTGTATATGAAGGTCATAATTATCAAAAAAAAATATTAAGTTATTTAAAAAAAAAAAAAAACAAAAACTTTAGCTAGACTTTCTACGGTACCCTCACCATACCCAGTAAATTTTTTTTACAAGAAATCTGATATTTTTATAGATAAGTTTTTAATAAACTCCGTAGTTCAAAAAAAAATTTTTATAAATTATTTAAACTGGCCAAAAAAAAAAATAATCATTCGAACACCAGCAAAAATTGCTAAATCTAGTTTTTTTAAACGACCTACGCTATATTTGTCAATAAATGTAGTTTATTCAGACAATCTACTAAAAAATTTTAGTAATTTTTTAAAGAATACAAATAAAAAATTTTATCCTTTAGCTGTCAGACCTCACCCAAGCAGCAAATATAGCAAAAAAAATACTATATTAAAAAATAAAATAAAAGATATCTTAAAAAATTATAAAAATAGATTTAATAGAAATGCAAAAAACAAATATTCATTTTTTTTTGGCCCAACAGGAGCTTTAATCGAAGCTTTAAATAGTGGACAAAAAGCTATTCAAATTTGCGATCATAATATCCTGGATGTGTACAATCCATATATTTGGAAAAATTTGTATGTTAAGAAAATATCGTTAGGAGTGTATAAATATAAAATAAAACTTCTTGAAAACAAGAGATAAAATGAAATTGAATGAATAGTAAAAATTTAAAAGTTTTGGATTGTACCTTTAGAGATGGTGGTTATCACAATAACTGGATGTTTTCTAACAGCTTGGTAAAGACATATGTTTCGAGCATTGAAAAATCAAAAATAGATTATGTCGAAATAGGCTTTAGGTCATTAAAAGCAAAAAAAAGTCAATTGGGGGAACTTGCTTATTCCGAAGATAAGCACGTAGACAAGATCTGTAGTAATAAAAATTTGAATCTTGGAGTTATGATAAATGCTTCTGATTTTTTAAAATTTAAAAATGGTCAGGTAAAATACTTAAAAAAAATATTTAATAAAGATGAGAAATCTAAAATTTCTTTCGTAAGAATAGCTTGTCATGAAAATGAAATCTTTAAATTAGCAAAAGTTATTAATTTTTTAAAAAAAAAAAAATACAAAATCGGAGTAAATATTATGCAAATTTCCGAGATTGAGGAAAAAAACTTGATTCAAATATTAGAAAAAATATGCACTTACAATATAAATTTTTTTTATTTTGCGGACAGCACTGGATCACTAAACCCGAGTAGAACAAAAAAAATTACAAAGACAATTAAAAGTTACTGGAAGGGGGATCTTGGTTTTCATGCGCACGACAATATGGGTCTCGCCCATAAAAATTTATATACAGCAATCAAATATGGCGTGAATATGTTGGATGCAACAATTCTTGGAATGGGAAGAGGGCCGGGCAATGTAAAAACTTTAGAGTTGTTAAGGTATTTGAATATTTCTCATGGTTGCAAGTATAATGTACTACCGATTAAAAAATTAACATTTAACTCATTCACAACTCTCAAAAATAAATATAAGTGGGGTACAAATAAATATTATTATTTGTCAGGAAAATATTCTATTCACCCAACCTATATTCAAGAAATTTTAAATTCAAAAAATTATTCAAATAAATACATTCTTAATATTATTGAACAATTAAAAAAAATTAATGCAAGAAAGTTTGATCCTAACAACTTGGATATAATCAAAAATTTTTATTCTTCCAATGGGATCGGTAAATGGTCTCCAAGAAATTTTTTTAACAAAAAAAATTTTTTGATAATAGGTGGAGGAAATATCATTAAAGAGAATATTGAAAAATTTATTAATATAAATAAAGAAAATTTAAATATTTTAGTTCTAAATTTTCACAAAAGTATTTCAGAAAAGTTAATTGACTTTAGAGTTTCTTGCCATCCTTTACGAATAACTAGCGAACTAAATATATATAAAAACAAAAAAGCAAAACTAATAGTTCCAATTTCATCCCTGTCTCCTGAAATTAAAAATAATTTCAAAAAATTTAATACTTTTGATTATGGCCTTCAAATAATTCCTGAAAAATTTAAAATTAACACATATGGTTGCATTCTATCTGCCCCTCTAGTACTGGCTTATTCCTTGTCAGTATGCGCCGCGGCAAATGCTAATAAAGTTTTTTTAACTGGATTTGATAGTTACAAAAATACTAAAACTAACTTTAACAATCCCACCAGAAAAATTATTTTATCTTTTAAAAAAAAATATTTCAAAAATAAAATTAAATTAAGCATGCTTACCAAATCTGGCACATAAAAAATATGAAATACTATTTAGTTATACCAGCAAGATATAATTCGAGAAGACTTCAAGGGAAGCCACTTTTAAACATATTAGGTATTCCAATGATATTAAGAACCTACAATCAATGCAAGAAAGTGGTACAAGAATCAAAGATTTTAATTGCCACAGATGACATACGAATAAAAAAAATATGTGAAATTAATAAAATTAAAGTAGTTATGACATCAAAAAAATGTTTAACAGGCACCGACAGGATATCGGAGGTAGCAAAAAGTTTTAAAGCAGATTTCTATTTAAATATACAAGGAGATGAGCCAATATGCAATCCAAGTGATATTAAAAAACTAATTATTGAAGCAAAAAAAAATCCAAACACAATCATTAATGGCTATACTGAAATTAAAGATAAAGAACTTTTTTACTCTGAGCATATTCCCAAGGTTGTTTTTAGAAAAGATGGTAGACTCCTGTATCAATCCAGAGCTCCAATACCCGGTAATAAAAAAACAAAGCTTGTGAAATCATGGAGACAAGTTTGTGTCTATTCCCTTCCCTATAGGGCATTGAAAGCATTTTCATCAATAAAAAAAAAAACACAATTGGAAAGCATTGAGGACTTGGAATTACTAAGATTTTTAGAAATAGGCTGGGATGTAAAAATGATAAAAATGTCCAACAAATCAATATCAGTCGATACAAAAGAAGATTTAGAGAAAGTTAAAAAAATTCTTAGAAATAGATTAAAAAAAAAATGAAAGTAGTTATTTTATGTGGAGGACTTGGTTCTAGACTGTCTGAAGAAACTAAGAATATTCCGAAGCCGATGGTTAGGGTGGGATCAAGACCAATTGTTTGTCATATTATTAATATTTATAAAAAATATGGAATAAAAGATTTCATTCTTTTATCGGGATATAAAAGCAATATTATAAAATCATATTTTAAGAAAGAATATAAAGACGCAAATATTAATGTTAAAGTTCACTATACTGGAAAACTGTCGCAGACAGGTGGAAGACTGCTGAGAGTCAAATTTTTACTAGACAAAGAAGAATTTTTTTTAATGACATATGGAGACGGAGTCGCAGATATAAATATAAAAAAATTAATCAGTTTTCATATTAAAAATAAAAAAACCGTAACAGTAACTGCAGTAAAGCCACCCGTAAGGTTTGGTGAACTCACAATAAATAAAAACCAAGTAGTAAGATTTGATGAAAAGATTCAATCTAAAAGTGGATGGATTAGTGGTGGTTTTTTCGTAGTAAACCGTAAAATATTTAAATTTTTAAAAAACGACACAACTGTTTTTGAAAAAGAACCGATTAATAAGCTTGTCAAGCAAAAACAGCTGTCAGCATATAAGCATAAAGGATTTTGGCAATGTATGGACACCTTAAGAGATAAGAAGTATTTAGTATCATTACTTAGAAAAGGAAAAGCAAAATGGATCAAATAAAAACATTTTATAAAAACAAAAAAGTGCTAATTACCGGTGTTACAGGTTTTAAGGGATCTTGGTTAGCTTTGATTTTACTACAATTTGGCGCAAAAGTTTATGGGATTGGACACAATCCAAATAGAAATAAAAAGCTTTTTTATGATTTAAACCTTCAAAAAAAAATTAAACTTAAAATTATTGATATAAATAATTATGACAGTTTATTAAATTATTCCAAAAAAATTAAACCCGTAATTATTTTTCATTTAGCAGCTCAACCTTTAATCTATGAGTCTTACAGGTCTCCTTACGAAACAATTAATGTTAATTCATTGGGGACTCTAAATATATTAGATATCTCTAAAAACTTAAAAAGCTTAAAATCTTTAATTTGTGTAACTTCTGACAAATGCTACAAGAGCAACAATTCAACTAGAGGATTTGTAGAAGATGACAAGTTAGGTGGAGAAGATCCTTACAGCGCATCCAAAGCAGCTGCTGAAATTTTTATTAATAGCTACAGCAAAACCTATTTTGATAAGTTAAATATAGGAGTGGCAAGCGCAAGAGCGGGTAATGTAATTGGTGGCGGTGATTGGTCACTTAATAGACTTATACCTGATATTGTTAAGTCACTAGTAAATAACAAGAAAATTACAATAAGAAATCCAAATTTTAATAGACCATGGCAGCATGTTTTGGAACCTCTTTATGGATATTTGTTGTTGGGTATTAAATTATATCAGAAACCAAAAAAATTTTCAGGAGCATATAACTTTGGACCAAGACCAAATACAGTAACTTCTGTTTTGGAGGTTGTTAAACATTTAATTAAATTTTGGGGCAAAGGAAGTTGCCATGTCAAAAAATCTAATTTTTATGAACAGAAAAATTTACAATTAAATATAACAAAAGCAAAAAAACTTTTAAAATACAACCCTAAATTAAATATAAAAGAAAGCATTATGTATACTGCGGAATGGTATAAGTCTATTTTGATAGAAAAAAAAAATCCTTATAAATTTACAACATATCAAATTCGCAAGTTTTTCAATCTTTAAGAATTAGAATTCACATGAACGAAGATCAATTCCAAACAATCATCCTAGGAAAAAGAAGCTATATTTCAAAACAGTTAAAAAAAAAATTAACAAACTCAAAAATACTATCTATTCAAGAGTTTTTAAAAAAAAAAAAAGAAAAAACAAAATTCAATATTATTATTAACTCTTCATTTCCCTTAAAAAAATTAAATAATTTAAAAAGTTACAAAAAATTTTTTTCAAAAAGTTTACTAGAAATTATCGATTTAATAGAATTTATAAAATCCTATAAAAATATTAATAAAATTATTTTTTCTAGTAGTTCCTCAGTATATTCTTCTTTCTTAAAAGAATTAGCTGAAGATGATTTTAATAGAAAGCTTTATTCAAGTGTTAAAAATACATTAGAAAATTTGCTCAATAATTTTTGTAAGAAAAAAAAAATTAATTTCTATATTTTAAGAATATTTAATGTCTACGGAAAAAACGAAAATTTCTCTATAATTTCTAAGTTAAATAAGAAAAAAATCAAAGTAAGAATAGCAAATAATGGAAAATCAATACGTGACTTTATTCATATTGATGACTTAACTAAGGTATATAAATTATTTATAAATAAAAAAATTTTAACTGGTATTTACGATGTTGGAACAGGAAAGGGGGTTTCGGTAAAAAAATTGATTAATTTAAGTAGATCAAATAATAAAAATGTTACTTATATAAAAAAACCCATACAAGAAGTTTCAAAATCTATTGCAAGCATAGAATATTTCAAAAAATACAATATGAGAATTAAATTTAAAAATGTTATAAATTATATGGCTGAATAGGTATCTATGAGTACAAAAAAATATTTCAATATAGCTAAAAATAAACTGTTTCCTATATGCAGAAGTATTACAGGAAAAGGATTGCGCGAAACTTTATATATTATAAAAAAAGAATTTCCCGAATTTAAAATCAAAAGTATTGGTTCTGGAAAAAAAGTATTTGATTGGATTGTACCCAAAGAGTGGAATATTACAGAAGGCTTCATACTAGATGACAAGGGTGAAGAAATAGTAAATTTTAAAAAAAATAATTTACATGTCGTTGGCTACTCAGCACCGGTAGATTTACGAATAAGTAGAGACAGTCTTCTAAGGCACATTTACTCATTAAAGAAACAACCGAACGCAATTCCCTATGTTACCTCATACTATAAAAAAAGATGGGGCTTTTGTATTTCGTATAATCATAAATTAAAAATATTGAAAACTTATAAGGCCCAAGATTATTTTAATGTAGTTATTAAATCTACGTTTAGCTCCAAAGGGAAGATGGACTATGGAGAATTTTTGATAAAAGGCAAATCAAGCAAAGAAATATTGATTTCTACTTATGTCTGCCATCCATCTATGGCAAATAACGAGCTAAGTGGTCCAATTGTTTCAATGTCGTTAATGAGCCATTTTTTAAAAATTACTAATTTGAATAAAAGTTTAAGATTTATTTTTATTCCTGAAACGATTGGATCAATAGCTTATATCCAAAAAAATTTAAAAAAACTTCAGAAAAATGTTATAGGTGGTTATAATCTTACTTGTATAGGAGATAATAAAAATCATTCTTGCATGTTTACTAAATACAAAAATACTATTGCGGACGAATCGTTAATTGAATCTTACAAAAAACTAAAGATTTCTTTTAAGGAATACTCATTTCTAGAAAGAGGATCTGACGAAAGACAATTTAATTCACCTGGAGTAGATTTGTCTATTGCATCAATTTTCAGAACTAAGTATTGGGAGTATCCAGAATATCATACTTCATTGGATAATTTTGATCTAGTTAGTCATGAGGGAATTAAAGGAGGATTTGAAGTAGCAAAAAAAGCAATCGAAATATTAATTAAAAAAAAAATTCCAAAAGCAGTCTTGCTATGCGAGCCCCAGATGAGTAAAAGAAAATTATACCCAACCCTTTCTATAAAAAATAAAAAAAATAAGTTTTCTGATTATATGAATTTTTTACAATACTCAGATGGAAAAAATTCTTTAGAAAAAATATCTGTTTTATCTAAAATTAGTTATAAAAAAGGGTACAGTATTTATAAAGAATTAATTAAAAAAAAATTAATAAATGAATAAATTATCCTATAAATTTTTTAACAAATCTAAGAATACCAATCACTACAATAAAATGTATAAAAAAAAATTATACGAACCAAATGTAAAAAGGTTAGAAATAATTAAAAAATTATTAAAAATTTACAAACCAAAAAAAATTATTGATGCAGGGTGTGGGACTGGAATGCCATTGATTAAAATAAAAAAAATGGGTTTTAATATTACAGGCTACGATAAATCAGATAATATGATTAAAGAAGCTAAAAAAAATTTAAAAATATTTAGGTTTCCTGAAAATATTATATGTGCAGGCGATTTTGAAAATCCAAAACATATAAAAAATAATTCTGTCGATTGTATATTGGGAATGGGTACATTTTATTATTCTAAAAAATTTAATTATACTTTAAGAAATCAGGTAAAGAAGCTAAAAAAGAATGGAAGACTGATATTTTCACTAAGAAATTCTCTTTTTGATTCCTCAACATTCAATGATTATAGTGTAAATTTTTTTTCTAAGCTTTATAATATTGATAAATTTAATAGTTCTATTAAAAAAAATTTTTTAAATATATTTAAAAGCTTTAACAAAAATAAAAATTTTAAAAAAAATATTGATGACTATAAAGTCTACTCATTGTCCCACAACCCATTAACGATTGAAAAGCAAGTTTTGAACAAGTTGGGATTGAAGTTAAATGGGATATATTTTTACCATTATCACGTTTTACCACCAATATTTGAAAATTTTGACAATTTTGAATTTAAAAAAAAATCATATAGAATTGAAAAGCCTGAAGATTGGAAAGGATATTTCCTTGCATCCGCATTTGTAGTTGATTGTCAAAAAACGTAAATTGAATATTTATGATTAATAGGGTTAAAATTTATAAACTTAAAGAAATAAAAAGCTCTGCAGGGAGTATTGTAAAATATATAGATAATAAAAAACCTTTTTTTAAGGGATTTGGTGAGGTGTACTTTAACGAAATTAAAAAAGGATATACAAAAGGTTGGAATTTACACAAAGAGTGCAAATCACTTATTTACGTATCACATGGTACAGTTAAATTTACACTAATGAACAGAAGTAAAAAGGAAAAAAAAGTATTTAAAATTTCAAGGTCTAATCCTTCAATTTTATGTATACCTCCAAAACTTTGGTTTAAATTTGAATCTATGACAAATTTTTCAATTATTGTTAACTTTATCAATCAAGTGCATAGTAAAAATGAAGTTGAAAAGCATCCACTCTAAATGAAAGTTAAAATTATAAAGTTAAAAAGTTATTCACATATAAAAAAATGGGTTTCATGGCTAAATGATAAGGATGTAACTAAATTTAGCGAACAAAGATTCACAAAACATACGGAAAGTTCTCAAAAAAAATTTATAAAAAAAAAACTAAAAGACAAAAATTCAATTTGCTTCAAAATTTTTCTAGATAATATTTTTGTAGGAGTTATTGAAATAGGAAAAATTGATTATAATCATAATACATGTGAAATTATGTATTTTATTGGAGAAAAAAAATTTTGGGGAAAGGGTTTAGGATCAAATTCCATAGAATTGGTAATCCAATTTATAAAAAATAAACTAAAACTAAAAAAAATATATGCTGGTATATACTCATTAAATAATGCAAGTCGTAAGGTGTTATTGAAAAATAAATTTAAAAAAGAATGTGTAATCAGAAAATTATTTAGCATTTCTCATATTTCAAAACATAAATTTGACGACAAAATAATCTTTAGTTTAAAAATATAATAATAAAGGCAAATTATTTTATGACAGATAGTATTATTTTTATTTCAAATGGATATAAAGGTGGAGCCAATAAATATTTTGAACAACACATAAACTTTAATTTAAAAAAAAAAGTGTTTTTAATAGACACGGATCCACAAAAAAACTTTGAAAGAAAAACTCTAAAAAAAATAGAGTTTTATAAAAAAGATGTATTGTATAATTATTCTAGTACAAAAAAATGCTTAGAAGATATTTTAAAAAAAACTAACAACAAGCAAACCGTAATTTTTCTCACAAATTATATAATATTTATAAAGTATTTTTTTTTATTAATTTTTCTTAAAAAAAAAGGAATTAAAACATGTATTACGATTCATAGCGGTATTCTGAATTACAATAATTTCCATTATTTTGCAGGTTTTATTTTTTCATTTTTATTTTTTTTTTCAAACAAAGTCATATTCGGATCGTATTCAGCGAGAAAATGGTGGATTGGTATATTTCCTTGGATGTATTTAAAAAGAAATAAAGTTTTATTTAATGGCATTCTCATTAAAAAAGCTTTTAAAAAATTTAATAAGAAAAAAATTAATGTTAGTTTTGTAGGAAGACTAAATAGTGAAAACGATCCTACTTTTTTCTGCAATTTTGCAGAATATTTTTTTAAGAAACACAATATAAGATTTCACTTATTTGGAGAAGGTCCAATGAAGAAAAAACTCTTAACATTTAAAAAATACGTCACTTTTCATGGGTGGCAACCTGAGAGTATTGTTTATAGGAATTCTGATATAGTTATAATAACTTCGTATATAAATAATTTTCCTTACGTCGCTTTAGAAGCTAAAAGTTATGGAATACCTGTTATTTGCTGCAGTAAAGGTGATGTTAAATTAATAATCAAAAATGGTTATGACGGATTTATTTTAAAAAATAGAAACATGACTGAAATTGTCAATTCAATTTTAAAAATAACAAAAAATTATAGTTTTTTTAGAAACAATGCATTTAAAAATGTTAAAAAATTTAACCTAAACAGTAGTTGTAGAAAAATTTGGAATTATGTTTCTAATTAATTTAAATATAACAACAAAAGTTATTTTATCATATTTAGAAATTTTAAATTCTATTCTTGATGGTAGTAATTCAAACAAAGTCGCTAATGATTAGTGATTTTAATAAAATTAAAAAAATGAACTTCGAAAATTCTATTCAAACAGCAATATATGGATCTGGGTACTCAGGGAAAAAAATTGCATCACAATTAAAATTAAACAAAACAAATGTAGATTGTTTTATTGATGACAACCTATCTAAAATTGGTTCTAAAATAAATGGAATAAAGGTTATATCATATGAGCAGCTAAAGATTATTTCCAAAAAATATATTATTTCAAATATAATTGTAGCTATTCCATCTTTATCAGAAAGCGAAAATAGTAAACTTGTAAAAAAACTATACCCCTACGCTTTAACAATATCCTCGTTGCCTAGAAAATTTTTTTTTAAGAGGAAAGATATAAAATTAATAGACATAGAAAATATATCAATTGATCAAATTTTGAACAAAACAAGTTTTGCAATTAATAAAAAAACTCTTAAAAGTTTTAGAAATAAGAACATTTTGATAACAGGTGGTGCAGGTAGTATTGGTTCAGAAATTGCAATGCAGCTCATAAAATCAGAATGCAATAAAATTTGTATTTTAGATAATTCCGAATTAAATATGCACAACTTTATAAAAAAAAAATTGTTAGGACATATTTCTAAATTTAAATTTATTCTAGATGATATAAAAAATGAAAAATTTTTAACAAATTTAATAAAACTTCATCAAATAAACTATATTTTTCATACAGCGGCATACAAGCATGTAAATTATTTGGAAGATAATGTTCACGGGGCAGTAAGCAACAATATATTTGGTACAATTTCATTGTTAAATTCTATTAAAAATATGAAGATAAATGTAGTGTTCATCTCTACAGATAAAGCAGCAAATCCAAAAAATATTTTAGGTATTACAAAAAGACTATCTGAAATAATTATTCAGTCCTATTCTAAGCTAAATGAATATAAAAATTCTAAATTTAGTATTGTTAGATTTGGTAATGTAATTGGATCTGCGGGATCAGCCCTACCAATATTTTTTAATCAAATATTATCAAATAAACCCATAACAATTACTGATATCAGAATGAAACGCTTTTTTATGAGCATGAAAGAAGCGTGCGGTCTGGTTATTGAAGCATCACAAATCAAATCCAATGGATATATTTTAATTTTAAAAATGGGTAAGCAAATTAAAATTATAAATATCGTGAAAAAAATGTTTAAATTATTAAGTACAGATGGACAAAAATTAAAAATCAAGATTATTGGAAAAAATAAAAATGAAAAAATTTCTGAGGTCCTAAGTTCTTCTAAAATTTTTTACAAAACAAATGTAGACAAAATAATGAAAGTTAAAGAAAAATCGTTTAATAGATCGTCTACTTTTTGTTTTATGGAAAAATTAAACAAAGATATGAAAAATATTAATAATAAAGGTTTTCACCAACTTGTTAAAAGTTTTTTTAAGAAATTGTAAAGATAATGAACATTCTCTTTTCAATTATTATGCCCAACTACAACTCAAATTATTTAGAAAGAGCGATACGATCTGTTTTGGTACAAAGTTATTCAAATTGGGAGCTGATCTTAGTTGATAATCATTCAAAGCAAAGTCCAAGTACTTTTATTAATGAGCTAAACGATCCAAGAATCAGATTTTTCTCTATACACAATAACGGTATCATAGGAAAATCAAGAAACTATGGAATAAAAAAATCTAGAAGTGATCACATTTTATTTTTAGATAGCGATGATTGGTTTTTAAAAAATAAATTAGTCCGATTAAAGAATGAAATAATACAAAAAAAACCAGATATTATTTACCATAATACAATAATTAATTACCAAAATAATAAAAAAATTTATAAAAAATCTAATTTCTATAAAAATAATTTTTATTTAAATGTTTTAAAATTTGGAAATCCAATTTTTAATTCTTCACTTTATGTTAACAAAAATACTCTACATGCAGTTAATTATATAAGCGAAAATCCAAAAAAAGTGGGCTGGGAAGATTTTGATTTAATTCTAAAATGCTCTTCAATGTCTTCTAATATTGTAAAACTAGAAGATTTTTTAACTAATTATTGGATTGATAATAATAATTTTTCCACAAAGGAAAAATTTCTATCATATATACTAAAAATTAAAAAAGATTATATTGATACGAATGTTGCTTTTAATGGAATGACCCCATTTTGGATTTCCGCTCCTTTAATAAAAAAAAATATGGATAACTTTAATTATAAAGATAATCTTAAAATTTTAAATGCAACCGTATGCTACAATTTCTTAGACAAAGCCAAACTGATGTCATTTTTAATCATAAATTATTATTATTTTTTAAGCAGCAAATTTATTAACTTTTTAAAAAAGAATCTATATGAAAAATGGTTTTGAAAACTATCTCTTAGATCAGCCCATTTCTCTAATAGTTTCTTTATTAATAATATTTGGAATTAGTTATCTAGGAAATTTTCTCCAGATTATTTTTTTTAAATCATTAAATCGTGTAATAAATTATCAATATAAATATTATTCAATACTTGTTGGCACGTATTTTATAATGTTGGTATTTTATTTCTTGACATTATTTGAAATTATAAATTTTTATTTTTATAAATATGCAGCACTTTCACTTGCAGGACTCGGTATATTAAATATATTTATATTTCTTTTAAGGATAAAAAAATTTCAATCACCATTTAAAAATTATGGATTTTTATCTTATTTTTTACCTCTTTATTTTCTTACTTTGTTTCTAATATCTGCATCACCTATCACCCATGCCGATTCTTTAGGCTATCACGTATTTGGTGCTGTCGATCTATTAGAGCGTGAAACTTTTCAAAAAGAATTACTACCAATGACTGGTCTATTGGTTTCTTTGGGAGAGATAATGATTGCAATTGGTTTTTCCATAGGAGCTGAGCAATTTGGATCCATTTTGCAGTTTTCGAGCTTGATTTGCCTTATACCCATCTTTGCAAATAGATTTAATATAGATAAAGTTTATTTTTATTTAATTATTTTAAGCACGCCAATAATTATTTTTTTGATAAGTTCTCCTAAACCCCAATTATTTTTTGCAATCAGTACATTAATAATTTTTAATGTTTTGTATAATAATTTTTTTACATCTAAGAAAAAAGAAATTATTATTTATTCTTTTCTAATTTGCTTGGTACTTAGTTTAAATTATATTGCCAAATATTCTTTTATATTAAGTTCATTCTTGTTATTAATTATTTGTTTAGTTAAGATATCTGAAAAGAAACTTTTCTTTCACTTTTTAATAATATTAGTTTCAGTATTTTTTTTAATTATTCTTCCGTATTGGAATATGAATCATGATTACTTTGGCACTAATTATTTTGCTCAAGTTTTTAGCCATTTACCACTTCATATCGAAAGTTTTGAGCATTTTAACCATCAATTAACTTCAGGAAATATAGACTTAATGCAAATTTTTTACCCAAAAAGTATTGGTCAATTTTTTACTATTCTAGGACCTTCTATTTTAATTCTCTTTTTCATTTTGTTCCAAGAAGTTAATAAGCATAATATAATATTTATATTAATTACGTTATGTTTTTTTATAATTATTTTCTTTTTTACCTCAAATTTAACTAGACTTTTTACAGAGGGTTTTTTGTGGTTAGTTTATTTGTCTAGCATGTCATCAAGTAAGAAAACTTTTACATTAAGTTTTTTAAAATTTTTTTCAATTTCTCAATTTTTTTTAATGTATTTTGTAATCCTTTACAGTGCGGTAACTTTATTTCCTGGTTCCTTAAATAACAAAATTAGAGAGGGTGTTATGAGCAATTATGCTAATGGCTACACATTGGCTAAATGGACCAATACTCTACTTAGGAAAGATAAAGATATTTTGCTATCTACCCATAGATCAATATCTTTATTTAATGTACAGACATATTCATATATTTTTATGACTCAGAATTTAGATTTTTCAAAAAAAAATAATAAGATTTATCTAAATTTTTTAAAAAATAAAAAAATTAATAAAATCCTTTTTTATAAAAATACCTTTGACCACTTCCCTTTTAAAAAATGTTTAGGAAAACGTTTTGCTTATAAAAAAAATGCAGGAAGAGATGTTGGTAGAAATCCTTTTAATAAAAAAAATTATTACAATGCATCGATTTACAACTTTGACTTTGACGCTCTTCCAGCTTGCTTAAATTAATTAATTTATAATAGGTCACGCATTGATTAGAATAATTATATTTAATTTTTCTTAATGAGTAAATTTTGAATCTTGTATTTTAATTTTTTAATTTATAATTATTAATAAAGTTATTTGAATATCTACCTAAATTTTTTTCATAACACTGAGCTGTATTCAGGCTTTTAAAAAATTTACTCAGATACCCATTATCTACCTGAAAAGTGTACTTGGCTGAGATGGCATGTTGAGCATCACACGATGTTTTGTTTTTGTATTTAATTTCTATAATACTATAGCTTACTATCCATTGTAATATGTTAAAAAATATTAAAATTTTAAGAAATTTTTTACTGACAGAGTTTGCAATAAAAGCATACAAAAATATTACAAAGGGATTTATTATTAGATATTTTGTTGGCATGAAAAAAAAAATTATTAAATTTATGCCTATAATAAAAAATATTATTAAATTATTCTTATTAATTAATTTGAATTTAAAAAAATTTATGATTATTAGGTAAAAAATAATTATAGAAGAAAAAACACCTAATATTTTGTAAATTTTATAAATAAATCTTGGAAACAATGAAATAAATGAAAGTTCTGGTCCTCCATACCAACCAGGCGATGAGTTTTTTGTTAAAATAGGTATTTTGATAAAAGAGATTGAAAATTCATTAGCTATAAATACCGGAATATAAAAAGCTAAACCAATGCTTGTAATAATTGCAAAGGATATAAATAATCTTTTAAATTTTACTTTATTTTCTTTTTGCTCAATGAAATAGAAATATATTAACAAAGATGGATAAATAAATAACGCAAAATTAGCTCTAGACGCTATAGAAAATGCAAAAAATATTGACGATATTAGTATTGACTTGGGTAAAAAAAAGAAACCTAACGAAAAAAAAAATAATGAAAAAGAATAATCTAAGGTATTTGTATTATCAATAAATAAAATTGAATTAGAAAAAACGAGTAAAATAAATAACATTTTTTGTTTTTCAACAAAAGAAAATGCAATAAAAAAAATAGAAAAGTAGAAAAAAACAAAACTTAGAATATTAGAGCCGCTTACACCAAAATTATAAGCCACAAAACCAAGTATAATTTCTGGTATCGGGTATCCGTAAGCTCCTCTTGAGGGTTTGTATACGCCAGTATCTAAAAATATTAAAAAAGAATTTATTATACTGTATGAATCACCATCTGAGAAATGAGGACCTCGTAAAAAACTTAAATATACTCCAAAAGAAAATATTATAAGTCCAAAAAATAATATCCAAGATGATTTTTTGTAGGTTTTCAATTGACTATGTATTTTCTATTAATTTTTATTTAATTTTTTATTAACACAAGGAATAATGATTTTAAAGGGAATAAGATTACATCTTTTAAAATTTACTGTTAAAAGATTTTTTTTATCCCTGATTTTTTGATACTATTAATTAATATGAAATTATTAATTCTTACATACCAAAATATAAATGTTTACGGGATTAATCAAGTGCTGAAAGACTTAATCCCATTTATTAATAAAAAATTAGAAGTATCTACCAATATTAGCTTTTTTAAATTTTTACTTTCCAATGTAGATATTATTCATATACACGGGCTTTGGCATCCAAGATTTTTTTTTTTTTTTTTAATAGCAAAATTAAAAACCACAAAAGTAATTATTAGTCCACATGGGATGCTTGACCCAGAATCGTATGCCATTAAGGCTTGGAAAAAGAAAATCGCCTTACTAACTTATCAAGGTATAGTTTTGTGGGGTGCAAATTTAATTATAGTAAATTCAAAAAAAGAAAAGCACAATTTACAAAAAAAAGTAAAATTCCAAAACGTTATCATTATATCACATGGTATTGTTGTGAAGAAAATCAAAAAAAAAAGACATGGAAACCCAATACATTGTATTTATTTTTCAAAAATTCATCCTATAAAGAATTTACTTCAACTAGTTCAGGCCTGGTCTCTTTCTAAAAAACTCAGAATATTTAAACTCAGTATTTTTGGTGAAATAGATGATGTTAATTACTTTAACAAAATACTAAAAATTATTAAAAATACAAAAAATATTTTTTTTCTTGGAAAAATAAAAAAAAATAAAATTTTAAATTTGTCTCTATATGATGTTTTTATATTACCTTCCAAATCTGAAAATTTTGGATTAGTTGTCTTAGAAGCATTAAATGCTGGGTTGTATTTAATTTTAAATAAGTCGTTGCCATGGAAAGATTTAACCAAGAATAACTTTGCAAGTTTTATAAATTTTAATACTCATAATTTGGAAAATAAGATTTTACATATTGAAAAAAATAAAAAATTTCTATTATCAAAATCACTTAATAAAAAAAAGATTATATATTTAAAGTCTAATTATAATTGGGAAGATATTTCTCAACAATATATTTTAGAATACAAAAAATTATTTTTTTAAGAATATAAAGTTATTTAAAACCAGAACATCCATGTCAGTTCTATTGAAACAATTGTATGCCTCTTGAATGTTGCAAACTATAGGTTCATTTTCATTGAATGAAGTATTCAGGAGAATGGGCACCCCTGTTAGGTGGTAAAATTTGTTTATTAATTTATAAAATAAAATGTTTGTTTTCTCAGATACTATCTGGACTCTACAAGATCCATCCACATGAACAACTGATGGCACTATATCTTTTTTATTAGGTTTTATCTTTATTACGGATTCCATGTAGTGATTATTGGATATTTGAAACTCAAACCATTCATTCTTTAAATCGTCAGCAACAGAAGGGGCAAAAGGTCTAAAATTTTCTCTTCTTTTGATTTTTTGATTAATAATGTCTCTTATGTTTTTATTCCTAGGGTCCGCAAGTATTGATCTGTTGCCCAATGCTCTCTGTCCAAATTCCATTTTTCCCTGGTACCATCCAATAATCTTAGAATTTGAAATTTCTTTTGCTACAAATTCTAACAATTCATTTTCGTTCATTTTTCTTACAGTAATTTTTGACTGGTCAATCGTTGATATAAATTTATTTATGTCATCGTTTGAAAAGCTAGGTCCGAGAAATGGACTTTGTAAATTATCAATTTTTTGTTCTTGATATTTATAGCTAGAAACTAAAGCTGAACCAATTGCTCCTCCAGCGTCTCCAGGAGCATAAGGAATAAATAGTTTATTAATTCCATGGCTTTTATCTAATTTTCCATTAGCAACTGAATTTAGAGAGCACCCTCCAGCTAAGCATAAATTGTCACTTTTTATCAATTCTTTGGCCCTTTTTATTATTTGGAAGAAAAATTCTTCATAAACGCTTTGTATCGAGGCTGCCAAATTTTCCTTATCATTTTCAATATCTTCTTTTGTAATAAAATTAAAAATCTCGTCTTTATAAATTTTATTTTGGCTAGGAATGCCATCAAACTTGTAAGAAAAGTTTTTTTCTGTATGAGCAAAATATTTTTTGTTTAGTCTAAATGTTTTGGAATCTTCAAAAAGTGTATTTAATATTGCCTCTTTGTAGGTAGGTTGTCCGTAAGAAGAAAGTCCCATTAGTTTATATTCGTCACCAAAATTCTCAAATCCCAATAATTGTGTCATCATTTCATAAAAAATTCCTAAAGAATCTGGAAAAAAAATTTTTTCTTTAATATTAATTTTGCTTCCTTTTCCTTCCGCTATAACCACACTTGCAAAATCACCAAAACCGTCAATGCTAATACATATTGCATGATCAAAATTGGATGGATAGTAGGAAGAGGCTATATGAGATAAGTGATGATCTATATAATCTATTTTTATTTCTTTTGAAAAATTGAACTCTCTAGATAGCTCATCTTTAATTGTTAATTTTTTTTTTAGCCTTA
>TARA_B110000977_G_scaffold64920_2_pt1 | contig 57367 bp, 46 predicted proteins | sample TARA_B110000977 | Tara Oceans TARA_B110000977 (sample SAMEA4397798) | marine metagenome | biome: Polar Biome; feature: [SRF] surface water layer (ENVO:00010504); material: water (ENVO:00002006), including particulate matter (ENVO:01000060) such as... | depth 5 m | reverse complement strand
AATTGAATCATCACTTCGAGCATGAATCACAAACTTCGGCTAACCCGATCTTTACATTTTCACTTTACTCCGCCTCGTCTCCGCACTCCGTTGACATCGCTTAGAACACGATGGGGGTGAAGTTGTTGAAGATGGTATTGTGCGCGGGGTCCGCGAGGTGCGCCTTGAGGTTGGCGACGGGGCCGACGCCGGTGGCTTCGTTTTGGATGATGCATCCCATCACCGCCACCATGGCGAGCCTGCCGTTGGCGATCTCCTTCACCTTCAGCACCTTCGCCTTGGCGGGGTCGCTAGCCATCTTCATGGGGTCGAACAGACCCTTGGGGTATCCAACGTCCGTGTTCGTGTCACCCTTGTTCGCACCAGTGAGGGGGTCTTCGTTCATGGAACCGGGGTTCTTCATGTCTTGCCACCTGCGCACCTCAGCCCAGTTCATCATGAACATCTGCACGACGAAAAGGGTGTTGGGGGAGGCCATGTACCCGTCCCACAGAGGCGCCTCGGCCCAGTTGGGCAGAGGGCCATCCACGAAGGGGTTGCCAAATAGTTCGGGGGCGGCCATGCCGGTCACCCCGAGCATCGCCCAGCGCGCGTGCATCAGCTCCGCCTGCTTGTACCATTCAAGCGCCTCCTTGTCCTCGCCGAGACCGAGGGGGTCGAAACCGTAGTCACCGGGCATAGTGCCGTCAAGGTGCTTGGGGGGGGTGGTGCCCGGGAAGTAGTTGGGGCGGGCCGCGGCGACGGCGCCGACGCGCACGGAGGCGCGCGCCTTGGCGGCCACCGAGCGGGGGCGCACGGTGCGGGACTTCTGGGTGAGCCTGTTGGAAAAAAAGCAAGAGTGGGTGATCGGTCAGTTGTGGATCGACGCACGGGGGATAACTATGGGGGGCGCCTCTCGCGTTCGTGGATCGACGATCGACACGAAACAGTGCCGGCGAAGGACAAAACGGACCCAACACGAAAAGCGTGCGCAAAAGACGCGCGCAGGCGGGTCGTCTGAGTCTCTCCTGTGACACAAACTCCACGCGATGATGGGGATGGTCGGGACTGCGTCTCGCGCGGCGTTTAGCGTCGCGCGCGCGCCGAAGAAAGCAAAGCGAAGGGCACGCACCCGGCGGAGAGCTGCTGCGCGATGATGGTGGCCATCTTGACTTTAGACTGGGTGTCTGAAGCGTGTGGTGTGTGCTGGAATGGGGGATGGATGGAGGGCGGAGAGAGTCTCGTCCCCGCACAGTCAGTTCGCAAAACGAAGTCGAGAAAACGCTTTCTATTGGCTGATGCCCGATTCTGTTTCCCGAAAAGTGAGAAAATCACGACGGGTGACGGTCTATTTCTCGTTTTTTGAGTTAAATGACTGAGGCCATTCTCCACCTCCGGCCCAAAACCAGTGCAAAAAGCGCGCCACCATCGGCCTGGAAGAAAAAAAAAAATCAGCGAGAGCGGAAGAGCAGAGAACAAGAAAACAGACAATAATCCCTCACTTTTTTCACATCGATGACGTATCGCTAATGTTGCTCACGTTTGACACGGACTGCGTGCGCGCCAGCCGGTGCGTGTTCATATTCTCTGCGATGGAGCCTTGCCTTGAGATGCTTTGTGTTGAATTCTGACGCGCCATGTCGGCTAGCGATCGAGAAGAACCCAGACTCGACTCGGTGTCAAACTGAAGAAGCTCCACCCTTCCCTTGCCGTCGTCCAGCGAATTCGTGAGATTGGCTAATAACTCAGCGATGTCACCTGAATCGTTGACGTAGTACCCCGCCCCTGAACGCTTCCGACCAACAGTGCACGTGTAGTGCGTCCCGAACGTGGTGATGATCGTAGGCGCGGAGGGTTCCTCTTGCTCGTTACCGTCGCCGCGTTTAGAATCAGGAGACGCGGTTTGCGCTGAACTAGCCTTTTCTTTCCTCTCTTTTTCTCCCCTCGAACCGCTCGTCCCGACGAACGACGATTTGTTATCGCCCTGTTTGCTTTTCTGCTTTGGTTTTTGGCTTTTCTTCTGCTTTTCGTCAGGGTGGGTTAAATCGGAATCCTCGGAACACCGCTCGATGTACTCGAAAATGTCCTCGTCCCTCCCCAGGAAGTGCCCGCAGCACATCACGAAATCAACCTGCCGGCGCTCAACCTTTTGCTTGCTTTTTTGTGGAGACGCGGAGTCATCTTCGTTTGGTTGCGGCTTCGTGGGTGAAGTGGTTGGGGTTGAGTCGTTTGACACATCGAGACTGCTTTCATCTTTCAACCCCCCCGGTTCCCCTTTCAAATCCTCGGTATCAACGTTGATTTCTTCAATCAATGAAGACGACCCGCACTCGCCCATCATGGACACGATGCGCTCCACGGCAGCGCCTTTGGAAACGCCGATCGGGCGCACCTCCACTGACTTCGCGCCTTGAATAACATCCACCGCGGCGTTTGATATCGGGCCGGTCCACAGGTGCTGTAACAGGTCTCGGGCTTGCTGGCGGCCGAAGTCAGGGTCGGCGTATTTATAAGACCAGACTAACGACGTCTCTCGCGTTTCGACGTACGACCGCGGCGTGCGTTCGCAGAAGTAATCAAACACGAGCTGCACGCTTTCGATCCAGTCAAAGTTTGAAGTCTCAACCATCGTGATCCACTTGCCGTTTATCCCCCCTCCGCTGGCCAATTTACTGTGTTTACCCTCCAACGGCGGTCGGATAAAGCACCCGTTCTCCGCGGCGATCCACAGTTTCGGGAGGTGCGCGAACGCATGCGATAATCGATTGCGCTCGGATCCTGAAAAAATACAAAGTGTAGTAGTAGGGTCGTCGCAAAGGCGCTGTAAACACTCTTGCGACACGGGGTGCATCCGCGATTGTGTTTTCATGGGTTTCATGGGTAACACACCGCCTCTTGATTGCTTTTTCGAGGAATCAGTCTGCAACGTCAGGGTCGCGTTGTATCCAAGAATAATCAACCTGTGTCTGGATTGGACGAAGGGTTCGATGACTCGTGACGGGAACAACTGCGGCGGAATCCGTTTCCGCCGCAACTCAGCCTCGACGTGCGTATCGTTCAACTCTGACACAAAAGTATCCGCCCACGCCTGTGCGGTGTGCATCGTAATGTGCGTGAAGTTCTGGCGCTGGCGTTCCCGGCGTTCGGCTTCGGGCATGGTGAGGGCGTCTTCAAGCGCTGCGGCCATGTCGTTCACGTTCCACGGGTTGACTAACAAAGCGCCGGCGCCTAGCGATTGCGCGGCGCCCGCGAACTCGGACAACACCAACACCCCGGCGTTCTTGGATTGGCATGCTACGAATTCATAGCTCACAAGGTTCATGCCGTCCCGCAAAGAGGTAACCAAACACACGTCTGTCACCGCATACAAAGCACACAGCTCCGTGAACGCCAACGAGCAGTCCAGGTGTTGAATCGGCACGCTTCCTAACGTCCCGAACCGGCCGTTGATGCGTCCGACGATTTCGTGAACCTGTGACGTCAAGCGCTGGTACTCGGGGACGTCCGTGCGTGTGGGGACTGCAATCTGCACGAGTAGTACTCGATCACGCCATTCAGGATGCTCAGAAAGAAACTTCTCAAACCCAAGCAACTTTTGGGGAATGCCTTTGATCATGTCCAGCCGGTCCACGCCGAGCATCACTTTCCTGCCTTGAAATCTTTGCCGCAACTCATTCACGTGCGCCTGGACGCGTTCAGTTTCAAGCGCGTTCGTAAACCGCCCGGGATCGATGCCAATGGGAAACGCAGCGACTCGAGTGAAGTTCCCGTTGTCCTCTACGCCTTCGGGGGTGCCTTCGAAGCCTAAAATCCTACTGCAAGCAGACACGAAGTGCCGCGCGTAGTCGTACGTGTGGAAGCCGATTAGATCTGCGGCGAGAACTGAGAGTAAAAGCTCTTCTCTCACCGGGAGCATTCTGTAAATCTCGCTACTCGGAAACGGCGTGTGCAGGAACCACCCAACCTTCATGCTCGGATACTCTTCCTTCAGCTTTTGCGGCAGCAGCATGAGGTGGTAGTCGTGACACCACACCGCGTCGCCTGGCTGGTACGTGTTTAGTATTACGCTGGCGAACAACTCGTTGGCCTCTTGATACGCCCGCCACTGAAGGCCCATGTTTTTGGTTTCGCTTAGTTTCGACTCAAAGCTCAACGGCACGTAGTGGAACAGGGGCCACAAAATGTTGTTGCAGTACCCGTTGTAGTACAAATCGACCTCACTTCGGGACAGGTATATGGGCAAACAGCCTCTTCTTAACAGTAACTGTGTTAAAGCGTCTCTTTCCGGCCCCTCTTCGACAAAAACCCCCGGCCAACCGACCCACAGCATTTCGTAATTATTTCCAACGCCACTTAACGCGCTGACTAGCCCGCCTGCTGATTGGTTCAGACCCCACTTCCCATCGGGTTTGCGAATAGCTGATATGGGTAACCGGTTCGCGGCGATTATTAGCCGCTGGCGTTTGTTCGGGGACTCGTTCCCGTTCGGGTCCTCTGACGGAGCGGAGCGCGTTTCGTCATCTTCTTCCGTCAGCTGCGCGGTGGATTTTATTCGTAACATTGACCTTTGTCGCTCTTGTAGTAAGCGTTCTACTCGTGTTGAACTCTCTCTTTTCAAGCTCCCTGGTTGCTCCAACGCGGCGTCCATCGCTGCAGCAGCAGCCGCCGCGGCGACCTGGGCGTTGCCCCCGAAATCGCCCAAAGCGTCCGCGCTTCCCAGCGTCGATAAAGATTCTAGCTGACGTCGCAGTTCCTGCAAAGGGCGGTTCTCAAGACTCGCGCTGGAGTTCTCGCGTGACATCCTGGAGTGCGATGCGATGTCGAATGAGGCTCTTACCTGGCGTGCAGAGCGCTGGGGAGACAGCAAGCCCGAGCCCCCAGGCGACCCCGGGCCTGGGCTGTTCCGCACCGGCAAATCGAACGATGGGCGCCTTCGCACCTTCTCTTTATTAGCACTAGGTTGGTCCATCTTGCTCGCGTTCTCCTACCGGCGACCGGGTTCAAATCTGACTCAAACTCGTTCTCAACTTTGTCCGTAGTCACCTGGCAGCATGCGGGTCCGCGAAATCAAAGAAGAATCACGAACGCCACGCGCGACCTGTGCTTCGTCTCTTTGATTGTGTCCGAGTCATCAGTGTCGGGAATGACGAAAAGGGGTGGGTTTTCTCGGCCAGTCTACATGGGCCGAAAGGGGCTGATAAACGTCACGACTTTCGTAAATCTGAAACGCCAACGCCGGAGAAAATATCAAAGTGAAGGGCGATTCGATCTGTGACGTACCGCCACAACCACCCGCTCAAGCACCTCTCAAGGTCACTGAGCTTCCTCCCTAATTCGGGACAGACCGCGCGGTGTACCTGCGCCGTTCGTAACCGGAAAAACCCGGTGGTAACACCTGCGCGGAACGAGTTCACGCTCTCGCGAAATTCTGTACAATGTCTTCCGCCGTAAACGCATCCACTCTGGCATGGGTCCCTTCCAGCCGCCAAGCCGTGAACCGCTCTAGGTCCTCCACGCGCGTCGTGAAGCCTCTGGCTCGCGCGGAAATCTTAGGCTCCAAAGTGCACCAGCAAGGCGCTCTGTGTTACATCGGGCCCATGCCCACGCAAAAAGCCAAGGTACGAGTCGTGCCGCCGCAAATCGCCGTCAAAATTCACTATCTCGACACGTTTCGAGAGTTCGACGCGGAGCGTATCACTGACCCCCCCCCTGTTCCCCTGTGCAAACCTACAGACCAAGACTCGTCGCAACTCAAACCAAACCAAGCGGATCACTGAGATGTGCTCCATCCTGGCGTGCTACGACCCGAACGGTACGACACGGTGCCCACAATAACACATCTTTTCAATCATGCCATAGAAAAAACAGGGCGCTGACAATTTCTCATTCTCTCATCAATCCCCAGGCGCTCTTGCGGACGGCCGCGAGGAGCTCATGCGGACGCTCTCCGCACGCATGCGCACCCGAGGCCCCGACGGCTCCGGGTACTACGGCAACGACCGGTTCGGATTAGCTCACGAGCGCTTGGCGATCATGGACCCTGAAGGCGGGAAGCAACCAATCGTGTACGAAGAGGAAAAGTACTCGGTTTGCGCTAATGGGGAGATTTACAACTTCAGAAAGTTGCAGGAGAAGTACGGCTTGACTGCGGCGCAGACCGGGTCCGATAGCGAAGTCTTACTGCAGCTCTACAGGCACATGGGCGTCGATTTCGTCAAGGAGCTGAACGGCATTTTCGGGTTCGTGTGCGTGGGCAACGACGGGGCTGATATAATTGCCGCGAGGGATCACTGCGGAATTAAACCGCTGTACATGGGCACCGGCAAGGGCGGCGCGATTTGGTTCGCGAGCGAGCTAAAAGCCATCCACGACCAGTGCGACACGATCGAAGAGTTCCCCGCTGGTCATTACTGGACTCCTGAAACCGGGATGGTGAAGTACTACGCTCCCGAGTGGGACAACGATGACTACGTGGGTACGGACGACACGAGCAAGGTTCGAGCCGCGTTAACGCAAGCGGTGAAGGACCAGATGATGAGCGACGTGCCCATCGGTTTACTGCTTTCAGGCGGCCTCGACTCAGCAGTCGTGTCCTCGATCATCAAACCCATGCTGGAGGAGACGAAACAGGAGTTCATTACGTTCACGATTGGTCAGGAAGGGTCACCCGATGTGATGGCCGCAAGGATGATGAGCGAAGATTTAGGCACTACGCACCACGAATATCTGTTCACCTCGGAGGAAGCGTGCGCGGTGATTCCCGACGTGATTTACCACCTGGAGACGTACGAGCCCGAGCTTATCCGTTCCGCGATTCCCAACTACTTCCTAGCAAGGTTAGCGAGTCAGCACGTCAAGGTTGTGTTGACAGGCGAAGGAAGCGACGAGCTCTTCGCCGGGTACCTGTACTTCAGAGACGCTCCTGATTCAGCCGCTATCCACAAAGAGCTGCGGCGCATTTTCCACCACCTGCACAACGTGAACTGCCAGCGCGCAGACAGGATGACCATGGCGCACGGGTTAGAAGCGCGCGTGCCGTTTCTGGACCCCAACGTCATCGACGCGGTGATGCAAGTGGATCCAGAGTACAAGCGCATCGAGGGGGAAGAAAAACCCGAGAAGCACGCCTTGCGAGCGCTGTTCGACGGCGAGATTCCCGCCCCCGTACTGTGGCGCACTAAAGCCATGCAGTGCGAAGGCGTGGGTTTGAACTGGGTGGAGGAGCTTCAGAATTTCACTGAGACTCAAGTTTCGGATGAGGACTTTGCGAAAGCCAACGAGTTGTACAAAATCAACCCGCCGCAATCCAAGGAAGAGATGTACTACCGCCGGCTGTTCGAAGGGAACTACAAGAACATGGACAAGTTTGTGCACGTCTGGGAAGGCGGGTGCAGAGCGGGCGGGGCGCCGTGGCAAAACGAAGCGTACACGCGCGCCGGGCTGAAGTCAGTCGGGCAACTCGCGAAAGGTCTGGACGGCGTGAAAGGCGCACCCGTGGCGTAAAGAGTTGACTGAACACGAGTGCGAAATAAGTTACATACGCAAACTGGGCGACAAGAAGGACGATTGCCCCAAATAATTTAGATGTGTATACGCCGCGACGAGAGCGCAGAGAGAGCATAGTTTTCTTTTCTATACTTGATTTATCTACTGCTAAACTACGAACTGCTGTTGACGCTCTACTTATTCACGCATCCCCTGCACTATCACCTCCACGGCTTGCACAATATCAGCGCACACGGTGAGCGGAAGCGTTTCCGGCGCCAGCGTGCTTGACGGGTCGTCTTCCGTTGTGTTGACGATGAATACTTCTTTCCCGAGTAATAACTCATCGTCTCGTTCGTCTTCTTGCCTGCATTCGTCAATGACATCACATAGCGCTTGGTACACCTCCGCTCCGTACCCCGTGCCCACTGTGATTCTGTTCACAACACCTGCTCTGTATGCCGCTTGCATATCTGTGACAGTGTCACCAACAAAAGTCACACTTCCCAAATTCGCGCCGAAGCCGTGCCGCGTGAGGGCTTCGAGGACCATCCCCGGGGCTGGTTTCAGTCGTTCAGGTCCGTCACGAGACTGTTCTTGATCCTCCGTGTGTGTCGCGGCGAATATGTCGTCGATGGTGGCGTCGTCGCCGCCCTGTTCAGCCAGTAAAGCCCGCATCGCCGCGTGAATGGAATCCAACCGTGATTCGTCAATCAAGCCTTTCCCGACACACGTCTGATTCGTCACCACGCACACCACCGCGCCGTTTCGTTTCAACTTCGCCACCGCCTTGGCTGCGCCTGGCACGAGAGTGAAGTCTCGTTCGGTGAGCACACCAGGAGAGCCCACATCAGTGTTAATCACGCCGTCGCGATCCAGAAGGACAAGAGCCCTGGGTTGAGAAATGGAGGAGGCGGTCGTGTGTTTCTTCATCGACGACGGCCGGACGAGTACTCTTCCCAAAGGAGTTTTAACTGAACACCGAGACACAGTGGCGTGGCAAGCACTGCCTAGCATACCTTTAAAGTCGGTCCCTTCACCGCTTCAGGTCGGGGAGGAAAAAGAAGCGCACATCGAACTGACGCGGCGTCGGTGGCGTGACAACAGAAGTTACGACACTGCACTCTTTCTTATAAATCAATGTTTCGAGCCCCAGACGTGAGTGCGCTCCCACACGCCCCCGGCCTTCCGGCCTGCGTTTCTCCCACGCGATGGAGGCCTCTACCCATGTGAATCCGCGTGCGGCTGAGTTTTTGGACAAATGGAACGGTTTGTCTCCCGAGGACCGGGAAGGGATGTTGCTCGCCACGGAGGCGAGGACGTTGGGAAGCCAAGGCGAGAAGCACGGAAACGACGTGGGGGTGGTGTTGGTACGTCCGGTAGAACGTAAGACCGAAGGCCGACGATGGGAAGTGGTGTCCTGGGGGTGCGCGCGCACGTTAGCGAAGCCGAAAACGGATGGGAAGAACGATAAAGAAGGCGAGGATGATGAGAAGAGTGGGGCTGGGGATGGGGGAAATGCAGATGAAACTGAACACGTCGGAACTAACCCCAAAAAGCGCAAAGGAACCAAAAAGCGCGGCGACCAAAAGATCGACATCCACGCCGAGATGGACGCGGTTGCATATGCAGCCAGGGAAGGCATCAAGTTGAGTCAATGCACCGCGTACATCACGCGGTCGCCGTGTAGCAAGTGCTTGCCGATATTAGTCGCGGCCGGGATTTCAGAAATAAAATACGGCGACGCCATTGACAGACACACCTCGGAGAAAGAGGCTGCAAGACAGCTTCAGGTCGCTTCCGACAACGACGTCACACTGACCGAAAACATCCCACACCTTCCGTACGAGGTATCGCCGCACCAGAAGTGGCTACAAGGCGAGGAAACCAGGCTGTTTTGTAGGAAGGAGATATGGATACCTCCCAAGAAAGTTGAGTAGTAAGTTTCGCAAGCGTATTCGATTAGTGACCCACGAGTTAGACGATATTATACTGATTCATGTTAAATTAGCCCTTAATTCGCTATCACCTCCATCGCTGGGTTTTCGTGTTTGTTCTCCACTCCATTCACTTCAACCCCAGTTGCCTCGGCTTCACGCCACGCGACTTCCGCTTCGTCCCGGTGCCGTTGCCGCATCTCGTCTGCCAACTGTCTCGCCTCCATCGCGCGCATCTTCTCGGGGGCAAAGCTGTAGCAGTACCCGAACTGCACGCGGAACACTAGGGGCAAAAACGGCCCGATGAAGTACTCCACCAAAGGGCGGATCGGTAACAGAGGAGTCAGGATCTTAATGGCCTCTGAGTTCATTCGCCCGAGGCCTTGCACAGCGGCGGTGCGAATAATTCTTTTTCGGTAAAACTCTTGAAGCGCTGTTTTCACGTCTGACCTCTTTTTTACCGTCTTCAAGATCTCCCCTAGCTCGTACCCGTCCTCGAACGCCAAACCCGCGCCTTGGCCGATGTTGGGCATCGTGGCGTGCGCTGAGTCTCCTAATAACGTGACGTTTCCGTCTGCCCAGGATTTCGTGACGGACGGGAACCGGTCCCACAAGTCGCGTTGTTCGATTGAGTCCGGATCCGTAGCTTTTATCAATTCCAAAACCTCAGGCGCCCACCCTTCCAGAGTACTTTCGAGGAATTTGACCGGGTCTTCTTGATCGGGAGAATTAGGTTTTGAAGCCTTAATAAAGCCATACCATTGTACTCTACCCTTCCGATCGGGGCACGTCACGAAGTAATGGTCCGGGCCGATGAACGCGGAGTACCCGACATCTTCGTAGTAGTACGGCTTGAAAATGGGGAGGCCTGAAAATAATTTATAGCCCGTGAAAGACGCGGTGCTTCCTGCGCCCTTCACGCCTGACGGTTCATTGAACAACTGGCTTCGCACCTTTGACCAGATGCCGTCCGCGCCGAGTAGAATGTCGGCGTGTATTTCCCGGCCATCCTCTAGAGTCACTAGGACACCTCCGCCGTCTTTCTCATCTAGATTTTCGTATTTCGCAAACGCGCTGTTCATCTGGACGATGTTTTCGTCGTCTATTTCCTGTAACAGTTGCTCTTGAAGATCACTTCTATCAACACAAATGGAGAACGGAAGATCCATCTCATCCGGTAACTCCGTGATCGCGCCGAAGGTGAACATCCAGCTGCCTTTCAAGCCGTCTCTTATTCCACTCGTTGTTTTCCAAAACGGGCGCGACACTTTGTGCACGGCGTTGAATAACTTCTCCGAAGTGGCTTTGATCGTGGACACCCCATTGGACGCGAGCTGAATCGGGCCCCCGAACGGCCGGTACTCACCGGTTCGCTCTAACACCGCGACGTCCGCACCCGCGTTGCGAAGGCAAATCGCCGCGAACAAACCGCCCAGGCCTCCGCCGGCCACGAGCACGCGCAGTGGGGCTTCGGCGGACACATCGTCCGGGACCGAATCGCGTGGAGATTCGGTGTCGAGCCACGCGGGCGCGGCTGCGCGGGGGGAAACCCTGGAGATTGGACGACCGCGTGTGGACTTTCCGAGCGTGCGAGGCCGCCGCGCGGGCGCAGCGCGTGTGAACGCCCCGAGCGCCGGCGCGAGAGCTGCCATCGCGCGTGTTGAGCAATGGCTAAGCTTGGGTGCTCTGACAGTTGGCGTTCTGTGAGAGCTTGAAGATTTCGTCAACTTTTTGGCGCTCGTTTTCGGGATCGCCCGAAATCCCGCCAAAAGCTCATCGTTGTCGGCCCCTCAACCACAACCCGGAGCCCCCCACATACGCTAAATGTTATCGATCGCGTGGCGCGTGTCGAACGTGATGATAACCGCGGCTTCGCGCCGGCGCATCATCCCCTGCAGCACGCACACCTCCGCGCGCAGGTTCCGGCATTCTGGTTTCCAACAAGGCGCATTCTTCTCGGATTCTCCAATCGCGCGCTCCACGATTCGGCAATCGTTGTGTAAGCCCAGGGGCCGCAACTGGAGCGTCACAACGCGCGCGGCGTCGGGCAAAGCGGGCAAAGCCCCTAAACAGCGGTATTTGTGCCAGGACTGCGGCGAGGACTACAGCCAGTTCCACGGACAGTGCCCCGGGTGCAAGGCGTGGGAATCGTTCACGGTGTTCACGGTGGAGCCGAAAGGGGGTGCGAAATCCAACAGTGGAGGGGGTGCTGGGGCGAGGGCGCTGGCAAGAGCGGCGGCGGAAACCCCTATGGCGAGGCCTGCAATGGACACCTACGACTCTGGCACCTCTCGACAAAGCTCCGCCCCCGCCCCCACCACTGCCCCATCCCGGAAAGGCCGCGGCTCCTCCGCCACCAGAGGCGGGTGGGTCGCCGACGCGGGCGCGCCGCGGAGGTTAGCCGAGATGCTTTCTCCCGATGCTGTGAGCCAACGTTTACCCAGAGTCACCCTGCCCCGAGACCTGGGCAAAGAAGTCGAGCGAGTATTAGGCGGAGGCGTCGTCCCAGGCGCCATGCTTCTCATCGGGGGAGACCCGGGGGTCGGGAAGAGTACTCTCGCATTACAGATAGCCGGCTTGTTAGGCGAACAAGTGCGGAAAGGAGATAAAAAAAGTAATAACGAGGATGATGAGTCATTAGACGCTAGTTTGACAGGTTCGACTGTGTTATATGCCTCGGGTGAAGAGAGCGTTGAGCAATTGGCCAGCCGCGCAGAGCGACTCGGCGTGGACCCAGAGGTACGTGGAAGTGAAGAAACGAAATATTCCCGCGTGTTTTGTTCTTCCCCGTTGATGACGACAACGCGCTTTTCGTCTCCAGCTGTCTGTTTGTGTATCTCTCCCGACAAGAATTCCTTTATATTCTAACCCTAAATCCTCTTCCACAACCTACAGGGCGTGATGGTGTACAGCGCGACTCGTTTGGAGCAGATTCTCGCGGCAGTGGTCCGGGAACGACCGGCGGCACTTGTGGTGGACTCCATCCAAACCGTGTTTTTAGAAGACGCGACTGGGAGCCCCGGTTCAGTATCGCAAGTCCGAGAGTGCGCCACCGCGTTACTTCACGCGGCGAAGACTGCGGGGATGCCCGTGTTTATTATAGGCCACGTCACGAAGAGCGGCGATATTGCGGGCCCGAGGGTGTTGGAGCACATCGTTGATGTTGTTTTGTATTTAGAGGGCGACGCCGACCGGGCGGTGCGGGTTTTGCGCGGGCACAAAAACCGGTACGGATCGACGGACGAAGTCGGGGTTTTTGAGATGGTCGAGAAAGGCTTGCTACCCGTCCCGAGTCCTAGCGCGTTGTTCATGGGCGAGCGGATTTTGAGTCCCGATGTATCAAGCGCGCCTACGGTCACGGTGCAAGGCAGTAGACCGTTTATGTTGGAAGTTCAGGCGCTTTGCAATGAGCGGTTCGTGGCAGAGAGCGGGATGTCGCCCGTGCCTGCGGTCCGCACCGCTGTGGGGTTCAAACCAGAGCGACTTCAATTACTGTTAGCAGTCCTCGCGAAGTTCAATTTAGGAAACAAGCTGCACCAGAACGACGTGTTCGTGAACATCGTGGGGGGGTTGAAGCTGGAAGACCCGAGCACGGACGTCGCGGTTGCGTTAGCTATCGCGAGTTCGTTCGTAGAGCGTGCATTACCGTCGGATATGGCGTTCTTTGGTGAAGTCGGGTTAGGGGGTGAACTTCGACCGGTGGCGCAAGCGGAACGCCGAGTTTCGGAAGCCGCGACGATGGGGTTCAAACGAGTTATCATGCCTAGATCGTCAGCCCCGAAGGATATCGGGAGAAGGCAAGGCGTGGAGGTGGTGCTGTGTGCTACGCTAGCAGATGCGGTGAGGGAAGCGCTTGGTGTGGAGCCGAAGCGAAGGGCGAGGAGCGGCAAAAGCGCGAGGTGAAAGGTAATAAGGTGATTGATTTGTTGATCGTATTTATCGTATGAAACATATCCACGTCGTTAATCGTCTTACGTCATTAGTGCTATCTCAAAGCAAGTTCGTTCTATTCACGCGTCATTCCACTACGCCAGGGACATGGAGGACCGCGTGGATCGACGCGTCATTTTGGGCAGCGATTTTTCACTCGCGTTCGTTTTCTTCGCGGTCGACGCCTTTTCACCTGCGGTTTTCGTCTCCGTCGCCGGCGTCTTCCGAGGTCGCCCAGGGCCTCGCTGCTCCGTCGGTTTCTCAGCCGTGACGTGAATGCTTTCCTTCCCCTTCCCAGAAGAAGCCACATGGGTTTCAGCCACGGGCACTAAAGAGGGTTTCCGGGCGGAGGAAGCGCGTCGGGGGGTGGGCTCCGGCGTCGGCGCGGGAGCCTTTTCTTTCGAGGACAGCGACTTCTTTGGTTTTTTGGTTTTTTCGACAGCTGGCTTGGACACGGACGCGGGGGGTCGGCCACGCCTGGTAGACGTAGGCGAGACTGCCTTGTGACTAGACGTAGGGCTCGACTGCAACCTCCGGAGCGCAAGCGGCACTTCTGGCGCAGGCTCCTCTTGCAACCTGCGAAGCGCTAACGGCGTTTCTTTCTTCTCCTTGGTTTTCTTCAGCTGGCCGACGGAGGTTTTCTGTTTTTGGGGTTCTGAGGTTTTTTGTTTCTTTGCTGGGGGAGGTGTTTTGGACACATCCTTTGCGTCAAGCCTTGACCCAGAAGCACCCGCATCCATCGTCACATCCTCTTCCTCCTCCTCCTCTCCGAACCCGCCAAACCCAAGCGCGGACATAACTTGCGCGCCCAAGGATTTACGTTTCTTTTCCGGCTCCGGTTCTTTTCGGGTCTCGGCGGATTTTCGTTTTCGGCCGGACACGGGTGACTTTGGTTCAGCGGAGAACGGAACATGCATGGGCGCCTTGCCCTTCCTGTCGCTTGTTTGAGGCACAGCCTTTTTCGGCGACAGCATACTCATGCCGAGCTCAACTGAACGCGCATTCACCTTCGCCGCAAATTCTTCAATCGTTTTGAGCTCAGCCTTCGCCGCCGCCGCGTCAGTTTCAGCGCGCCGCATAACCTCCGCCATCCGCGCTTGTTCGCGTTCGAAAAGAACGTGTCTTTCGGATAATTTATCTTCTTGTCTCGACACCTCCTCTTCGCGTTTCGAAATCCCCTCGTCGTACTGCGAAGCAGCCTGTGCTGCAGCCGCGGACGCAGTTGCAACGGCTAACATGGACTGCTTCTCGAGGTACTCCACGTGCTCTTGTTCCTTTTCTCGGAGCTCCTCGTCGCGAGCCGCGCGCTTCAAGTCAAGCGTGTTGGATTGCTCTTCAATCGACTTGTACGCCTGCGCGATTTCATCCTCGCGTTTGTGAATGTCCTTCTCGCGTTTCTTCAACGCGGCGTCGCGTTCCTCCAAGGCCTGGACCTGCGCAGCGACGGCGGACGTGACCGTGGACTCAACAGGGGCGGTGGAAGTGCCGCCGCGGCTTCGGTGACGACCTTCAGGTGACGCCGGCGCTTCCCTGGCGCGTGTCAACTCGTTCACGACTTTTTTCAGCTCAGATTTCAGCTCAGAAATCTCGCTCCGCAACCCTTTATTCTCCCCAAGCGCTTTTGTCAGGTCTTTCTGCGTCTTTTCAATCGTCTTCCGGTGCACCGGTGATCGCGCCCGAGCTTCAGTCAAAGACTGCTCCGCCCCGTCCACCCGCGATTCGAAATCAGCAACCTTGGCTTGGCTAGCGCGCAGCAAATCACGCGCCTGTCGCAGCTGCTCAAACGTATCGTTGAGCTGCGATCGAAGACTGTCAGCTTCGTTCTTCTGCGTTTCCAGTTCTTTGCTGTTGCTCTTTGTGATCCTTGTAGACTCTGCTAAGTCCTGTTCAACTCGCGCGTGCACGCCCCGTTCTCTTTCCAGCATACCTCTCAGCTTGTCAACCTCCGCGCGTGTCTCGGCAAGCTTTGTTGCCGCCGCCGCGCGCTCCCGTAACGTGTCGTGGTGCGCCTGCTCCACCATCTTCTCCACGTACTCATCGTGCCTAAGGGACTCTTCCCGGGCTTGCTCCAGCTGGTCCAGCTGCTGGTACGCGTGGTTAATCTGTGAGGAGTGAGGGAGGGGAAAGTCAGTACACGCGTTGTGAGATGTATTGGAATTGCCAACAAGAGCTTTTTGGCAATTGTACGATCCAACGCGGTTCACCACCGCGTTGCCATAGAGATCTGGGACACACGCGTCGTGTCTCTCCGATTCGTGTATTCGCGTGCCACTCCATAACGTACCTCATCTTCAAGCTGCGCTACCTTCGCCGAGAGCTCCTCGGCTTCCGATCGTGACACCACATCGACCGAGAGCGCACCGCCTTCACCGAAGTGCGCCCAAACGTCGACGTCCGACTTCTTCGCGCTCATTGTGCGGTTGTCGTGAACCGAGGATCGAAACACAGCGCCGTACGACAGCACGTAGCAGAACCGGGTGGAATCTGACGCACGTGCAGTGCGATGCCGACGACTTGCGCCCGTGAAGTGGCGGCGCGCGACTTCAAGTGAGCGCGACAATTCTCAGATCCGCGTAATGGCGCGCTTTTCGGCGCCGACGCCGTGTAAAACCAGACCCGTTTGGTACCTTTTTTGGCAATCCACACATGGTGCGTTTCACATCGTCGAGCGCTCGCGAGTTATCGCGTTTGCGCTCACGTGACGACCATGCGCATCTACACCCCCGCGGAGGTAAGTTTCGAGACCCGGTTTCATCCACGAACAAAGGGACGAGCGTAGTTGTTACCAGGGACAACGCAATCAAGTGTACCATAATCCGGAGATGCCGACCGAGCAGGTTGATGCCGGGTGATGGCGACCAAGCACACAGAACACTGCGTAGACTGCGTAGACTGCGTAATCGCGCGATCCACCCACAGCGCAAATGGTCCACAATGCATCGCACGGCGACCGCAACAGCCACTCCAACTCACATCACACACCTCCCCTGACTGACCGTCTCACACGATCTCTATCTTTCCAACCTCGTTGTGCTAAATTCATTCAGGTTGCCGCGCACTCTGCCCCGGATGATTGCTGGGTGTCCTTCCACGGCGATATATACGACATAACGAAATTAATTTCCGAGAACGAAGGGCCGTTAGTGCAACCGTTGCTGAAACACGCGGGGTCGGACATCTCGCACTGGTTTGATGAAGTGGATGGCGATGTTGATGAGACAAAGGAAAACTCAGAAACAAAAGTAATAAATCTGATAACGCACGTCGACGCGGTGACGAACCTCCGGCGGCCGTACACGCCTTACGGGAGGTTCGTGCATGTGCCCCCGAACGAACCGTCTACGCAGTGGGACGCCTCACCCGAAACGCCTTGGTGGCAGGACCGGACGCAAATCGTCGGCCGCGTCTCGCGCAACTTGAGGAAAATTCGAATCAAAAATGTTCTCACCAGGCAAGAGCACTTGATGGAGGTCCCTGGTGAAGAGACGTTAATGGAGATACAAACGCGGTACGCGGAGTTCAACTGGCACGCTGAGTCGTACGCGTGGCGAGTGCTAAAACGCTCTGGCGGACCGGAAAGCGAGCTCAAATTCACTGACGTGAATTTGGAAAAAACGCTTGAGCAAAACGGAGTCGTCGACGACACGCAAACGTTCGAAGAGCTTTCAATTCCGAACGACGCCGCGATTCCGGTGATACACCTGTATTTTAAAGATGACTTGACCGTGGCGTAGGGGAGGTGAACGGGTACTAGTGGTCTTTGTTATTTATGAATGTAGTAGCTAAATCAGTTTTACTCGCCGATGCCGAAGTAGCTGCGGATGGTGAACGGCTCGGGCTCTTGTTTGATCTCGGGTGAACTCTCCGGCTCGCGCTTGATCCGCTTTGAAATTGGGGGATTCGGGCATGCCGCTTTGCACGCCGCGCACCAGCATTTCACCTTTCCGTGAGGGCAGGGGCTGCATGCCGCGCAGCTGCTTTTCCGCTTGCTGTGAGGGCAGGGGCTGCACAATGGGCAGTTGCCTTTCAGCTTGCCATGAGGGCAGGGGGTGCATGCCGCGCAGCTGCTTTTCCGCTTGCCGTGAGGGCAGGGGTTGCAGTCCGTGCGGTTGCCTTTCACCTTGCCGTGAGGGCAGGGGGTGCACGCTGCGCAGTCGCTTTTCCGCTTGCCGTGCGAGCATCGTTTTCCTCCTATGGTTCGCGCACGACGACTTCCTTCTTCGCACCGCGCGCCGCAAGGTCCGTTGTAGCTCGCGAAGAGGCGGCGGCTTTCGCTTTCGGTTGAAAAAAATCGTGGCTTTCCGGGGGGGCTCTCGGACGAAACGAAAACGAAAAAGTGCACGAACGAAAAGCCCTCGGCACCATTCGCCCCTCAAAGATGCTCGCGTGCGCGCGCGCGCGCGTTTTTCCACACCCCCGAGCGACGATGCTTTCTTCCCGCTCTGTGGGTTCGGCACGCGTTTTGCCCGCAACACTTCCCAGGGTTGCGGAAGCCGTGGAAGCGCTTCGGCGCGAAAAAGTGGTTGCCATCCCTACTGACACGATTTACGGCGTCGCCGCGAGCGCGTGTTCCGACGTGGGCATCGAGCGTCTGTACAACGCGAAACAGCGATCCAGGGAAGTACCTCTTGCGGTGTGCGTCGGCGAAGCGAGCGATGTGATGAAGTACGCGGACGTGTCGCACTTGAACCCAGGCCTGCTGGAGGAGCTTTTACCCGGCCCAATCACGTTGTTGTTGAGGAAGAAAACTGGAAATGACAGCGCGTCGCTGTCGTCCGCTTTAAACCCCGGGGTTGACCTGCTAGGCATCCGAGTCCCGGATTCGGACTTCATCAGGGCGGTGTCCAACGCGTTCGGGCACGCCATAGCTTTGACAAGCGCGAATCAGAGTGGCCAGCCCTCCACGTTAGCAGTCGAGGAGTTCGAGCACTTGTGGGACAAGTGCGAAAAAGTCTTCGACGGCGGGCGAATCGACGCCAGCAGATCGGGAAGCACCATCGTTAACTTATCAATCCCCGGGGAGTTTTCAATCGCAAGGGCGGGGGATACCTGCGACGCGATTCAAGAAACATTAGTGCGGCACGGCATTCACAAGAAGAAAGAATAACCAGAGTGATGAGGTATAGCACGAGTCCATTAGCCGTAGCGGATCAGACGTCCTTTAGTTGTGTTAGTACATTTCCATTTATTGTTATACACTAACCTATCCTACTGCCTCAACTGATTAACTGTATGCCACACTAGGGTAAGCGCAAACACGCTTAACACCGGTAACACGAGTAAACACCCATCGGTTGCGAGGTTCCCTAGGGTTAACAACGCCGCTAACGCGGGCCCGAAACTAGCGACGGATTCTAACACGCTTTTATCGCGACTTTCCAACTCGCCCAAAAAATCAACCAACATCGCGCTTGTGTGTATACTAACGAAAGCTACGGATACCAACGCTGAAGTTAAAAAATAAGGGACGGAAGGGCAGGTTTCCGTGTACCACGTCCCCGGGCCGAAACTCACACTCAGCGTGTTCGTTAAGAAGAAGAAAATCCCCCGCGCAACGCCCTGACCGAGACCCCACGCTAAGTGCATGTTCATCCGGTCACCAGCGCTTACTTTTCTGTACCCGAAATGTTGCGCTATGCCGTCCAGCGCCCCGGCCATCCAACCACGCTGTGTGGACCACATCACCCGTCTACTGAACTCGTGCAGCAGCACGTACACTACGAACGGGGTGACGTACTGCCCCTCTGTTCCAAGCGGCAGGAAAAACGCCAGCGGTAACGCGAGCACCATCGCGGCCAGAATCCACGACGCGCAGCTCGTGATTGTCAACACCACGAGAAAAGGCCGGCTCGCGATTCGGGTGGCGAAAATCACCGCCGCGGGGCCGACGCCGATTAGAAGGTATCCTATCGTACCGACCGTCCCCATCTTGGAACGGACTATAGGGCCGTCCACACCGTCGGGCGCCGTACAGTGAGGGGAGTCTTGTCAAGCTGAAACTTGTCAATGAACTCGCGCCTAATAAAATCAGCAAAACCCCTGTGTCGTCAGACCCAGTGCTCACACTTCCACGGCGGTCCCCCCAAGGTCCGGAGAAACACGAGTCTCCGTTCGTACGCGGCACTATGGCTCGTGACAAAGGAAAGACGACCGGGTCCGATCCTGACGCGAAAGCGGGAGGCCGCAAGCGCAAGAAAGCGGAAGACACGGGCGCTGATGCGAAAGATGAGCCTGCTGCCGAGCCCGCCCCTGACACAACCGCGTCTCCCGATCCGGGCGAGGCGAAGCGCGCGAAGAAGGGCGAGGATGCTACGGAGACTGAAGAGGATGGCAATGATACTGAACCGAAAGAAACAGATGGAGAAGACGTGAAGAAAGAGAGCGGCCCGGGTGATGACAAGCCCGTGGAAAAAGGCACACCCGAGAAGAAAAAAAAAGGAAAAGCCAAACCGAAATCTGCTGGTGCCAAGAAAGACGCTAAAGATGTCAAGGAACCCACAATCGATGCGCCGATTGTCAAAGTACCTTCCTCTATTGAGAAGCTTGGTCAGCTGAAAACGCAGTTGGAGGACGGAATGAAGGAAATTGAAGACGGGCGCGCGGCGGTTGAAGCGGGCGCCACGGAGCTCGCTGAACTGGAAGTCAGGGCGATGGAAATTCGGCAAAAAATGTCACAACAAGAAGGACACAACAACCGCGCGAGTCGAAGGCTGAAGCAGGTTACGAAAAGTTTACAGGAACAGGCAGTTTCGACGGAGATGCTGCAACAGACGTTGGTGACTTTGGTAGTCCGAAAGTGCGCGAAATCGAAAGACCCGAGCTTCGCGGAAGTGGCGCAGACGTGTGTCGCTATTTTGGCCGACTGGAAACAAGTCGTAGCGCAAAATTTGCAGACTGAAAACGCGACTGCGCCGGTTGAAGCGCAAGCAGTTGTCGACCCCGAAAAGGCGGCGGATGAAGCCAAGCAGGAGGAAGTGAAATCGGATGCCTCGACGCCCATGGACACGGGTGATCACACTGTCAAGAGTGAAGACGCTGATGAGAAAAAAGAAGACATCCCTTTAATCGTCCCTGGAAAAACTGCACCGCACGACCCGACTCGCGCGAAAGTCGTCGGGTGGCTCGCCCAACGCATAGGTCTCCCCCAAGCCCGATTGCTGGAGAGCGAGATATTCGCAAGCGCAGGGGAAGCTGGGGATATGTACAAGCGTTGCTTCAAACTCGCCAGCGATTTGGTGTCAAGGGGGAACGTCCCGGAAGGGTACGTGCGGAAAATTGTGTCGAGCTGGGAAAAGTGAAGAGTTTTTGTGAATGATATCTAATAAAAGCTTGTCTAAGTACTCCGTACTACCTCAGCTTGAACCCTAGTTTCTTCATCGGTTTCATCAAGGTTTCGTGCACCAGTCTGTCGCCCCTGAGCCGCATCCGTTGCGCCGGCGATTTCGAAAACGCTTTGTGCCGCTTGCCTTTCTGCTTGCGCTTGAACAAACCGCTCTTCGTGATTTGGAAACGGCGTTTCCAGGACGAGTACGGTTTGATCTTAATCTTCATTCCTCGCGTTTGCGTGAACGAGGCGCCTGATGAATTCGCCACGTGTCCCTTTTCACATCGAGACACCAGCCCCCAAGGTGTCACCCCCGATTGCGACATCAGACGTCGCCCTGTGTCCAACGTGGTTGCCCTTGCCGTGTTCCCGGTCCACAAGCTGCGCGATCCCGAAACGATCCCGGGGACGTCCCCAGCACGAGGTACGGGACGATCGGAGAGCAACCCTCTGTAACCCGTCCCCACCGCGGGTTTGAAGAACGATCGACCGGCAGTGTGCACTCTGCGCGTCCCGGTAACCGCGTTCACGAGTTTCGCCTCACACGAAGATGCCATTCCGCTGCAAGCCCCGCTCGTGGGCACCGACGCACCACGTCCACTGAAGAGAACCGAAATCTTTTCAGTCACGTGTCGCAGGGTTTTACTCCCGTTGCGGGCTCCCCCAAAGAGCATCATTGGCAAACAAACACCGGCCACCGATACCAACCCTTCACTCTCTTCCCCTCCCGCGTGCGTCTCGATGCGCGCGTCGACACTGCGCGATCGAGGCCGGGGTATCCTTGGAAAGGGTTGAAGAAAAAAAATTGTGGTTTTGGGCGCCAGTACCGAAACTGACTCAGTTGGTTGTAAACTTTTGATTCTCGCCCGGGCACGATGGCTGGCGAAGCCCCTCCCAAGCGGGGTCGGGGTCGATCCCCTAGACAAGTGTTGAGAGCCAGCGTAAAAGCAACCAAGGCGTATGATAAGGCGCGTCGCGAGATGGAGAAGGCCGGAATCGTTCCGAGACCAGCCGACAGATTGTTGAGTGAGCACTATGCCGAGATTATAGCCTTTTACGCACCTCAAGGTCCGCAACCAACCAAATCCACGCATGGTTGGAATTTATGAGCGCGCTTTGAAGGTTGAACAAAAGCGTGAACTAGGGTTAGATGCAAGCAAGAAGTCGCCGGACTGCGCCCCTGGGGCCGTAGCGAGGGTAAAGGAAGCCCCACCACCGCAGGCAGTGCCTAAAAAATCCGAGGCGGACTTCCTCGGCGAGAAGAGTGTCGACGTCGGTGACAATGGCACATTGGATACGCGCGACGAGGGCGACGAGGAAGGCGAGCCGGAGTCCCCTCCTTTCAGCGTGGCGAAATCCACGCGCAGGTCAGGTCCAGCGCCCAGACCTGCCGTGCTTGTTAACATTGACGAGGAAGCGGAAAGAACAATCCCCTGTAGCGTGCCCGGGAGCGACGGCATGTTCAAGGGTTTTGGTGGTATGAAGAGACACATCGAGCAGATGCACCTGCAGTTAGCGGAGATTTTGAGATTTATTGAAAACACGCTGATTGGAGCGTCGTATACTAAAAAAATCGAGCGTTCGCGACACAGCTCGGCGTTGCAGTTACGTTCAGGGTTCCCAAAACGCTGGGACAGACGAAAGCGTCTGGGCAATTTTCTCCACCGAATTATTGGAAGACAAGATTTGCGCAAAGTTAAACGCGGACGGCGCGGGGACCGTCGAGAGAGCTCGTCGTTCTGGAGATGGGGTGCAACCGGGCGAACGTTCGTCTGGCCCATCGGCTAAGAAGCGCGCCGTGGCGTTTGCAAACCAGGGCAATGCAAGTAAAAAACCCAAGCCACCCACGAGTTACGGCTCGGTTGAGCTGGACGCTTTAGCGGAGTACATCCTTTCGCTGGGTAGCTTGCCCCTGGCGCGCGGCTGGCGCGTCGAGACGCACCTCCGCGACGGCACGCGGTATGTAGACCGGTACTACTTCAACCCCCCGGGCGTGAAGTTTCGGTCAAGAGTCGAGGTGGCGCGGCACTTCGGGCTGCTCGATGGCGCGAAAGAGAAATCCAGCCCGCAGGCGGCGAGGCGAAACAGCGCGCCGCCGGTGGAAATCTCCGCAGAACCCGTGCGGTGCTCGCGAAACGACGGGGACAACTGGCGGTGCTGTGAGATGGCGATGCCGGGGCACAATCCCTGTCAGAAAGACACGCTCGGGGCTGCCAAAACACACTCTAACAAGCGTGACGAGGGATTGGCAAACTTGAACAGTGAAAGTAAAACACACAGAAAGACACCGGCGCTAAGTCGAGTACCAAGTGGAAGGGTCACGCCCCCGCAGACGCCCGCACATGCCGCACAAACAGTCACTCTTCAGCGGATTCACGATTTTAGGGATGAAAAAAATGGAAGAAAATAGATTTGGATTGGAGGAAAACTATGTACCGTCGCGGAGACGCAGACTAATTGCATGGTCCCGGTTACCGGAGTCGCTTCGAAAATAAAAAGGAATTGACCGCAAGAGAAAGGCATAGAAGGCAGCCAAGGCATTCAAGGCATCCACAAACAAGTGCAAGAGACGCACTAAGGCTGAGATTGAAGCGGATATCGCGGCTGACGCGGCGGTGGCTGAGGCGGCGAGATTGAAAACTGTCGAAGACGAAGAGTTCCAGGCCTTGTGGAATCAACAGACCAAGCGAGTGATGTCCGGCGAAGGGGTTTCCGTCAAGGCGGACCCAACCTTGGTTGACCTCGCACCAAAAGACGTGGTGGACTGGGTAGATGGGTGGGGCCTTCGACTAGTTGAGTACATGAAACCTGCCGCATATATCAACTTGCATCGAATGATGGAGTCGTACACGATACCCGAGGAAGAGCAACCAGCGCCTTACGCGTTTTGGCGATGCGCGGTTGACGGCATGGATGCACCAAAGCACAAGGGCCATTGCAATAGTCTCGGCTGCTGTACGACGTGCAAAAATGCGCCGCGAATACCATCAGGAGGAGTTACTGGAATTCCTCAAAGTCGAACAACGAAGCGACGCGAAAGTCGCAGCGAGAACAAGCCCTGGAGTACTGGAAGCAACACGTAGATGCGACGATGAGATAGAGATTTAGAGAGATGTTTTCACGTGCTATAATATTACTGTAACATATCGAAATGTAAGCCTATTCTATACTACCTCATTGTTCGAACACGAACGTGCTCCCCTTGGTAAACACGGTATCCCCTTCGTACTGCACCGCGAACGGCACGACCCCACCGAAGTGCGTCGGCGATACGCACTCGGCTTCGAAACCGCTCGCGACGTTTGCGGTTACCCGTACCGAACCAAACGCGCACCGAGCGTTTCGGTTGTTGTCGTTCGAAAACTGAATGCCCTTGACTGTTATGACGACGCCTCCATCATCCGCGGACACGGCAGTCGGTATTGTCGTGGCTATAACAGGAGTATCATACACCCCAACGGCTAGTCCGGAGAAGTCCGGGACGTCGACGCCGCGTTTGACAGAGACGCCGAACGCGCGTTTAATGTTTTCGTCAAAATTCTTGTTCGACGCAAAAGCACCGTATGCCGGGACTTCGCACCGCGTCACGACGGAGGATACGTGGAGTGCGGGGACGTTGACTGTGTCGTCCAATACGCAGTGTGTTTGAGCATTACTTTCCAGCGCACTGGAAAAGTCCATCCCAAAAATGAACACGATACCCCCGTTCGCGTTTACAAAACTCGGCGCCGTCAACGTCGCGACGGGAACCGAAAACGTCTCGACGACGTGACCGGGGGAATTACCTTTGCCGTAACCTGATAACCCCAGCGTGATGAACCCTCCTCGGAGTGCGGGGGTGGTGCACACTGGTTTATTCGTCAACATAGCAACGTTCGATCCACCGCCACTACTGTCGCCTCCGAACAAACACCCACCGACGTTTGTTGGAACCCACCCTTCTATCAAAATTTCGCCCCCGCCAGAAACCGAAACGGCGGACGGCACCGGCATCCAAAATTGTTCCGATCGCGTTGCGACAACAGAAACGGGAGAGGAACTCTTCGCGTATATGCTTTCCGCTCTCGCTCCATTGGGAAACGCTAACGAAAACCAGCTCGAAGAGTAGTCACCAGAATTCGAAACGTCACCAGACTGTTTGTCCATACGAGTTTTTAATGCAGGTGAGGTACAGCACCCAGCGTTTGTCGACGACGCGTCGAAACGCATAGCGACCGGCAAAACCGTTCCAAACGCGCACGCGAATTGATTCGCGTTTGACCCAACGTCCGACCCGCCGCCCGTGCCTTGCCAGGTGACGGATATCTCAGCGCCACCGCTTTCAGGTAGCCCATCTTGTACACCCTCTACGGAGGTAACTGTCAACGACGATAAAATGCGAACCGATACCGCCCTTGTACTGTTCAAAGAAGACGTCGCGGACGTTTCCAAAGAAGCGATGACGAGTTTCGCTTCAATCAATTGCGATTCATCATTGTAGGTATCAAATGCGTTGGGGGTTTCGCACTGCACTATGGCGGAGGAGACAAAGTGCGCTGTGACACGTCCTTTGTGTTTTGTGGTAATTCCGAACGCACACACCAAATCCCCCCCGTTTCCAACCCCGAAGCCGGATACGCCGTCGAAGGAACCGCCCGATCCGAAGGGAAGTAAGTTTTTTCCATTTATGAAATTGACTGTTCCCACCGGCGTTAATAAGTTAGGGCCGTTCACGGCGGATAAAACCGTGGGTATATCTTGCTTGGATGGTAAAAGAATCTGACCGATCGGTGTGATATCAGTAGCGGCTGGGGCGTCTGCGCTGTTTCGTAAGATGCTCACCGCGACGAAGCCGTGCGACGTTTGCGAACTCGGAGCGCAGGATATCCATCGAGAGTTTTTCAACACAGTCGTAACTGGGACTCCCGCGAACGCGCACGTATACGGTGACTCCTTTGAGGTACTCTTTCCGTTACTCAACGAGCTCATGACACTCATGGTAACCCCGAAACCTCCGTGCGATTCCAAAAACTCCGCGTACAGAGGAAGCAATGATTGTTTCGTTTGGTCACTTTGCGAGTCGAACGTAAAGTCGGAAATCTTCATGTCCCGTTCGCCGAGCGAAGCGCGCAGGTAAACTGAAGTTTTGCCAGCCGCTTTCGACGGGACGACGCAGTGCCACCCGCCGTTCGATTCAGACCCTTGCCTTGCAGATACTAAAACCGACCCGAACGCACAGGACAAATCATTCGTGACTGTGCTGCTAATGCCGTCGAAGGGAACGCCAATGTTGACGATACCGCCGCCGGCGTCGCTTCCTTTGAGGTGTTTAACCTCACTGTCATCCTCTGCGAAGAATTCCGCGAGCGCGGTGCGATACTTGTACATTGCGTTGTGGGCGTCGTGCACGCCGTCGCTTGTGACCCCTACTCGAACTTCATTGTCACGAGTTCCATCAAACCCCGGGGTTTCGCAAATCGCCAGGGCGCTTGAAACCGCAATCCCAGGCGCGGTTGACCCGAAAGAGCCAAAGTCACCGAAGAAACAATCGATTGATGGATCGTCGTTATTTGCCGTTTGCAGCGATGATCCTGAAATGAAAACAATTCCGTTTCCAGTGTTCGGTCCTGTTTTTGGTTGCACCGAAGACACATCAGGAGGTGCTGTGAGCAACACACGCAGATCACTTTGACTGTTTTGGAGACTTGACGCGTCGTAGAACTCCACCGCAACGAAAGTTGCTTTTTTTATGGGAGGAGTGGGGCATCGCACGGCATCGCCGAAGCCTCGCAATTCTTTGCTCGTGACAAACTCGGCTTTCGTTAGCAAATCGCCAAACTTGCAGAAAAACAATCCGCTCAAGTTTCCAATCGGGGGTACTTTGAAGTCTATGCCGTCTAAAGTGATTAAGGCTCCACTGGGACGCACTCTTTGCGGCTCAATCTGGACCACCTCCGCCATCGCCGCCACCGCGAACAGCGAAAACGTATCCGTTCGGAGCGTCACTTTCTGCGCTGGTTCGTCGAACACCGCGTTGCGCACCACGCGCCAGTCGCTCGCGGTTTCGTCACTCGCCCTCACCACCTGTACATTGTAGTTGCCCTTCACCGTGGGCAGTTTCTCCACGTCGTACGGGAAAGTTACGCCTACCAGGAAGTCAAGCTTCAACCGTAGTGGGTTCAGCTGGAAAATCTGTGACACAAAGTCCCAGCTTCCTTGAGTCAACTTACCGCTAGTCACATCGTTCAACGTGTTTCGCTTGGCTTGGTAGGTTAAGTTGGCGACTTGAATCCCACTGACCGTGGCGTCGTCCCCAGTGCCGAGAATAACGGAATCGGAATCCGCGGATGATAACTCGGATTCATCATCCTTTCCGAGAACATACAGATACGCTTTCGAGTTCCCCAACGTGCTTGCGAACCCGAAATAGTCCTTTTTCAAACCAGCATCCCCGCCGTCCACGAACAGCAAAACCTCTTCGCCGTCGTCGGAAACTTTCGTGACCGTGACGTTCGCTTGACCAAAAACGTCTATCGGGTACCTCCCTGGGGCGACATACACAGTCTGCGCCGCGGTGGTGTTCTGTTGCGTGAAGAGCACTGGTGTTAGCACAGCGTGACCACCTAAAAGTAACGGCTGTAACGCACTCACCAACCCGAACTCGAACCAGTCCTGTAGCTCGTACGAATTTGCGGACGTCGAATCGATTCGCAAAAAGCTCCCCTCCACGCAGCTCCCGTCATCTACCACCGCGAACGGTGAGTAATTAATAAACTGCGACTGCGTGCACCCCGGCCCTGCTGGTTTGATCATCTCTATCCTGTGCGAGTCGATGTTTCGGCTCGTGTGGTTCAGGTACGTGAAGTTTGTGGTTTGCCCGGACTCGTCTGTGATAACTAAACTCAGCGCGCCGTGCATTTGAATCGTGTACGGCGCTTGCTTATACGCGGCGAACGAGATCGTATGCGTATCAGTGTCGTTACTGTACGGGTACAATGTTTCATCGTTATCATCAGGGTCACTCAGACTCAAATCACCCTCGTAGTACACACCGGGGCCTTCGATTTGGTACACCCCGAAGGTTCCTAACGATTCAATCGTGAAAAGTAGTTTAGTTCCGAGTAAACAACTGTCGTCGTCAACCACCGCCCACGCGTCGTAATTAGGCGCTCCCGGATCGGTACACCCGCTCCCTTTCAGCTTGAAGTTCTCTGACCTCGAGCTGTCGGTTGTCGACCCGGTCCAGGATATATACGTGTTGAGTTTGGTTAAATTCGTTTGCTCAAACAACGCATCGTCCGCGACGATTACTTTTAGTTTTCCGAAAAAGGCCATGAAATATTCTTGCCCGGGGTAAGCGCACATCGTGAAGTCGTGCTGTTCGCCGGGGTACGTTAGTTGTTCACTAACGTGCGTGGTTTCGTTGTTCGGCGGGCCGTTTATGGTGTAGTACCCGTATTCGTCTAAAATGGTGTCGGCTTTGTTGTCGGTGGGGTACAACAGTGCGTTATAATTTTCAGCCGGGATATCGATAGCCTCAACAGAAACTCGAACTCGCGTGGAAACTTTTCGTTCAAGCTTTCGCGCCGCATGATTGTTGGAATCGCACACGAACGCGATTGACCCGTTCGAACCCGGTACGACTGCCACGCCAGTAGGCCCGCTGAACAGCGCCGCAGGACCCAGCGCATCGTCATGGCCACTGCTGGCGACGTAAGACCCGGCGTACGCAAAGGATGCGACTTGATCGATATCAGACGACCCGGAGACGTTGCCGTTCAACACGAGGCGTCTCACGCGGTTGGCGCCGAGCTCGGTGACTAACAAAACGGGTCTTCCCGCAGTTGAGGTATCAGAGTTATCATCAGAGTTATCAGAGTTGTCACTCGTGTCCCCAACCCCTTTGGGTTCGATGTAGAACGCCACCCCGACGGGTTCGTCGAACGCGATGCCTATGACTCCAACACCGTCGCTGCCCAAACTAGTGTTCCGGTCGGGGACGTTACCGGTTCCCGCGACCGTGCTCACCGCCGTGGTCGCAACGTCCACGCCGCGAATCGCGTGGTTGTACCTGTCCGCGATGAACAGCACCGTCTCATCCAAATCCCAAGCCATGAACGACGGGCCGTTGAACACCGCGTGAAGGCCTATTCGATTATCGGAATAGCCAGCCTGGCCTTGTCCGTTCAACACTGTAAACACACCTGCGCCGTTTGGATCGCCGTGCGCTCTGATTCCGCGTACGCGCGAATCGCCATCTGTGACGTACAGGACTCGGGTCTGTCTATGGTAGGCTAAACCTAAAGGCGAATTAATCTGCGCCCGCACTGGGTCCGGGTGGTCTTGGTACCCAGACCCCCCGCTGCCCGCGAACGTCGCCACGCCCTGAACCACAAGATCCACGACCCGGATGCGATTGTTACCGCGGTCGGCGATGAACAACAAGCCGTCGGGGGAAAACGCGAGGCCTTGTGGATTACTCAACTGCGCGCGCGACGTGTGGCCGTCTTGAAACCCGTTTTGTCCCGAACCCACCGCGGTTGTGACTCTGTTCGTGTCAACCTCTATTTTGCGTACCCGGTTGTTGCCTGCGTCGGAGACGTACACGTGCCCATCGTGTGCGCTGACGACCACGCCGGATGGGCTCCTGAAATGGGACCGCTCCTGAACGCCCTCCCTGAATCCCGGAACTCCGCCGCCCGCGCACGTCGTGACCACCGCTTCGGGTTGACACACAAGCTCGTACGCATTGGACGCAAGGGGGGTACAGCACGAGAGGAGCAGCAGGAACACGCACGTTACGCGCTGCCATGGACGTGCAAGGTAAGGTCGATGGCGCGGTCGGCGAACACCAGAAATGCGGGGTGACATTTTGAAGATTCAACCCGAACTATCGCTTCGCACAACGCATCACACCTTCCAGAACAACCTTGTCATCCTACAGCTCATCGTGTCATCATTCACGGTTCGCTATACTACGGAGCGTCGGACAAAACACAAGTCTCGCGCCGCTCCCTCTGACCGTTGAAGTCTTGCAACATTGAAACGAGAGGGCGCCAAAACTCAATTGTTTGATTTTCTCGGACTGGCTGCAAAAGAGACTGGGTTGCGTAGGTTCTCTGGGCGCGACTAAGCTATAGACAACGATACGAAGGTTACTCAGAGTGTTGTTAACGTCGTAGCTAATATCTTTACTACAAGAGCGACTACCTACGTTTGGGTTTGGGTTTAGGGTTGCCTAAACTCTTAGGGGATATCAATCCCCAGAATAGTTTTTCAAGATTGAATTTGAGCTGAAAAAAAGTAGTGAATTTACTCCGCAGCCTTGGGCGCTTCCTTCGACGCGTTGACTTGTTCCTGGTTCATGGACTTGAGCACGGTGAGAACAAGCTCTTTGTCTTCATCCCACATTGATTGGATTTGCCGGGCGAGCTGTTCTGCGTCGTCATGGCCGCTGGGGAGCTTCAAGTCTTCGCGGATGTTCCCGGCATCATCCATGAGGCCAAGGAAACCTTCGTCGGACAAATCGACGAGGGTGTAGTCTTCCCTGGTCACGATGGGCACCTCAAGGTTGTGCGAAGACGGCACCAGCTCCTCCATCTTCTTACCGGTGAAGATGTCAGTCGCGGTGAAGTGGCACTTCGCGTGGCCGTGCTTGCCGGTCTTTGAGGTGGTCACTTCGATCACCTGGTAGATTGGCGGAGTGATCGTAGGGGGAGGGGCAGTGGGTTAGAGATGGGGAAGGGGAGGTTGCGTGTCCTTGGCAAAATACGAGAGTTCCACGCGTGTGGCGCGTCTCACGTGAGACGTGACGCGTAGCGTGACCGATGGCGTTGACGTCGAGTCGATCGGTGAAGAGGGTCGATCGACTTCTCTGCAATCGAGAGCTGCGAAAAGACACCACCAAAACCCCGCGCATCGCTTGACGGCGCGCCTGTGTACGACGGAAACCGTGGCGCACGAGGGCGTCGATGTTTAGGCCGCGGCGCTTGCCACGTGTAAGGTATATCCACAAGCTCGAGGACTCGTTCCGACGCTTCGAAAAGAATCAAGTAACGTGAACCGCGACCACGAACGCGCGGCGCACGTAAGCACGCCGGAACGCAATTTCGCGTCGCGGGATTTACAATTTTGCCGGGCACACACCTTGGTGGGACGGCCTTTGATGACCATGAAACCGCCCTTGCGAACGGAACCGGCCTGCATGGGGACAGTGGTGGACGCGCCGGCATCGGCGGTCTCGAACTCCTCAACATCGGAATGCTCGGCGTCAGACATGGTTGTCAAGCTCTGTCAAGCTGAACGGTGCGGTGTGGAAAGGGCTTTGCGGCTTGCAGCTTTCGTGTTTTGTCTGCTTTGGCTCGACGGCACTGCTGGATCTGGTTTTTTCCCAGGTTTGACGATCTGTTGACGGTATGTGGACTAGTTCCGCCATCCACATCTTCTCAAAAAAGCCCATAGCCGTCCTCTTAAAATGAGACTCGTAAGGAAAAGCTGCATGGCGCAGGTTCACATCCAGTCGCGAGGTTGGCGACCTACGCACGCGTCTGGTGCCCCCCTGATGCGATGGTCGCTGGCTCTCGCGTTGGCAGGCGCGGGACGCCGCGGTGTGGCTCGCTGCCCCGCGCGGGGAGGGCTCGGGTGGACTGCATGGCACCCCACCGCATCCACCGCGGTGCCCTCTTCCGCTCACTGCATCCACGCCTCGTGCGTGACGAGCGGGTCTTGGTCGTCTGGTAAACGACCGCCGTCGAACACCAAAGCAGGCGGTGGTAAGAAAGACTCGAACGACTCCATCAAGCACGGCATTCACAACTTCGTAGCGATCAACAAACGAATCATCCAAAGCATCGATGGTACGTCGGCGGAATGAATACGGCACCTCATCTTTTCTTTTCATCACTAATCTGACTTGTCAACGACTGTGCCACCCGCATACACACACAACTTTCTGACCGTCGCATCTCCTACTCGAATTACGCACAATAATTACCCATACAGCCGACACCTTGTTATCCATCATCGCCAACGAGCACAAATCGATGAACACGGTGAACGTAGCGACGGCGTGGCATCGATTGGCGAAGCTGGCGAAAAAAAGCCGCGTCGGCAATACGCATCGAAATAAAAAAACCCATCCGACTCATGACGTCCGATGTCAGATTTTGGAACGCTTAGCGCTTGAATTCGTGGACGAGTTCGACTGCATGAATCTGACGAATATCGTGTGGTCACTGGCGGTGCTAGAGCATAACTTCGGAGGCGGGGCACATGTTTTGTTTTTGAACCGAGCGTGCGAGCGCATCGTTCAATCCGCAAAATCCGCATCCAAACAAAAAGTTTATCCGGAGAACGATAAGCACGTCCCGTCCGCGCAAGCCCTTTCAAACCTGCTATGGGCATTCACTACCATGCGACACACCCAACACGCGCACCAAATAGCGAACTTGATCGTGGAAATAACCCCCAAGTTGATCGGAAGCTTTACGGTTGATAGGAAGGATGATAGGAAGGCTTCACCTTTGAACGATGCATCTCAAACTCAAAAAGTCGGAGGCGCGTTTGTGACGCAAACCATTTCCAATCAGCTTTGGGCGTTTGGCAAGTTAAATAAACACCCTGGTGATTTGCACATGGATCTGTTAGCCCTAATCACGAGTGCACATATCACGCACTTCAAACCACAAGAGCTGACTAATATCGTGTGGGCATTCAGTGTGTTATCGCACTATCCAGGGGATGAGGCCTTAATTACGTTTGAGCACGAGATTGCGATGCGAACGGAACGGAATAATTTCAACTCTCAGAATTTAAGCACGCTGATTCTTGCGCTCTCGAGCTTTTCGCACGACGACGGCGCGGGGCGGGCGAGCTTGAGCAAAGTAATGAAAGCACTTGATTGTGATTCCATCTTAAATTTAATTCCTAAATTCAACGGCCAGGATTTGGCCAACGCCGTGTTTGGCGCCGCGCAACTCGGGGGTTTCGCGAGTGCGTTTTACGAAAAGTGCTGGCGGCAAATGGTTGTTTATAAATGGCCGCCCGTGGACCCGGAGGTGACCAACGGCGCGCTGATGATTTACAATGCGTCTCTTTTGATGGACGCCATGGCGCCGAGAGTGTCAAATACGTTGCCTCCAATGCCCTCATGGATGTCCGAGTACGCGAAACAGCTGTGGGAGCAACAAGCTGAATCTGGAACGGTTTCTGAGTTTCAAAGGGACGTCTCAAAAAGATTGAAAGCGATAAACGTGGAACATGACACTGAAACTACCACGGCTGATAAGCAAATGTCAATGGATATATATTTGCGTCAGTATTCGACTGCTTTGGAGTGCGACGGGCCGTCTCATTTCTGCGTGAATGGCAACGTTGGGAGGATTCCTTTATCACGGAACTTAGCGCGTGATGCGCTTTTGAATCACCGAGGGGTGCACGCCGTTTCCGTGCCGTGGGATCGATGGGCGACGTCGGAGGATGACGGGACGTGCGACGCGTGGCTCGCGTCGATCGTCAACACAGTCCGGACGAAATAGGTAGATATAGGTAGTACTATTTACGTCATAGATATAGGTAGTATATTCAATTCACATAATATCTCAAGGAGTAGTGTACGTCGCTGTTTTACGCTTCCATCACTCGTACCCCAGTCCTCCAATAAAACTTACAGCAGCTTCAACGAGTCCGCTGTTTTGGAGCTTTTGGCAAAGGCTTCCAGCGCCTTGGCGGCGGTGACGTACGCTTTCTTGGCTTTGGCGGCGTCGCCCCCGGTGCAGGCTTTCTTTAAATCGGACGCGGCGGCGAGGAACGCTGCAGGGTTGGCTTTCGCCTCTGAAGTCCCGAGGCTCGCAACGTCGGCTTCCCAGGTGCCCTTACCGAGTTCCTCCGCCGCGAGCGCGAGGTAACCCGATTCGATCAAGCCGCCGGCTTTCGAAAGCTTGAACACCGCGATCTGCACCTTCGACGTGTCAGAATCAAGCTTCAAGTCGTTCTTCGTCACGTAGTTCTTCTCCAAAGCGCGCTCGGCTTGAATCTTCTCGCTGCGGTTCGCCTTGGCCTTGGCCAAAAGCCTGGGATAAAGAAAGATGAGAGGACGAATGGGTTAGATTCGGATCGTATGGGATGCGTGAATACGTGTAGGTCGTAGACCAGGAGGATAGTCTTGACAGTCTGATTGTCTTCCATACGTCCAAAGACGTGCACGTGCACTTACTCTTCGTCTTCGTCGTCGTTGCCTGGGATGAGCGCCCACGCCTTTGACGCCACCATCAGCTGCACCGCAGACGCGCCGAGCGCCAGGGTATCGCGACGAGTCACGGACGCGCGCGCAGCCTTCGGGGTCTTGGACTCCGCGCTCGCGCGGACCATTGATCGGTGGGTGCCAGTCACAGCCTTCACGCTGGAGATCGCGGACGCGTACATCATGGTGGTCATCGTGTATCACCAAAGCGAGGCGATGGAATGGCGCGGGCACTTCAACTCCACGTGGACGGATAAGCGTAACTCTCACGCTCTCGGACAGTCCAAAACACCTCGACGCGCTACATACGCTATTCAGAATTTTCCAAAGCAAACAACAGAGTGTGAACTAAAAATCCATTGACGATGGTCACGGTCACCGCCCACTCCGCGGTCAAGGAAGCGGAGCAGAAGGTTCGCGATGCTATCATGAGGGAGAGCATCGCCCGGAGCGCGTCCGCGTCCGCGGCGAAGGCGCAGGTTACCGCTGAAGCGGAGGTGTTGGTGCTAAGGGCGGATGCGTCGAGGTTGCGGGATGAATTGCGAAGCGCCGAGAATTTGGCGCAACGCGCGGTGAGTGAGCGAGACGCGTACGTATCGGCTGCGGTGCGTGACTTGCGTGACGAAAACGAGTCTTTACGAGCCGCACACGAAAGCGTTTCACGGGAAATAGACGACTTGAACGCGGTGTTGAGGGCGCGTTCGCAGGACATAACGCAACTGGGGCAGGTTATAATTCAAGTGTTCCAGGGCGAAGTGGACCCGCGGGATTTGGGAGACATGGCGGCTGGTATAGCGAACGTGCTTGGGACACAGAAACCACAGAATGCGGCTGATACGACGCATGTAGGAACGTCGTACGATGCAGGGAGACGTGACAATGGAAGGCGTATGGACAAACAGTCAGTGCATACCGCGGATGCGCTGCGCGAACCCTCACCGCCGCCGGCGAGACGAAGCGCTGAGCACGAAAAACAAAACTACCATGGATCCCACGGGCCGTCGACGAGCGCGTACGTGAAACCCAATCAACCCACAGCACCCACCGGTGACTCTGACGAGTCCGAAGACGCGTCCGTACCCATCGACAGCGCGTTTTTCGGTGTCGACGCGGATGAGATTTCGTGGGACGCACCGCTGAGCGTGCGGAAGCACCGACCGCGGCCGTTTGGGATGCCCACGCTGGCGTTGGAAAACCTAGCGCCGCCGCCCGACGACCCGGACGCGGCGATGTTAGAGTTTGCGTACGAACAGCAGTACGGCAAGGAAGCGGCAAAGCGGATGGTGGAAGAGGCGAAACGGACGGAGATAGGGAGAGATGAGGAAGGTAGATGAGGCGTTTTTTTATTGAAGTATTTCAAGTACTTTTTGTGTCGCTTCGCAAGCACTCCAAAACCAAAAGTATTTCTTTTCTTTTTTGTTCACGAAAACGCTTTGCGCGCCATCCTTTGCTCCGCTTTCAACGAACGTCGTTCCTCTTTGTCAATCTCAGCCTTCGCGGTGGCGATTTCGTAAGGGTCCAGGTACTGAAATGATTCTACAAGCGCAACATCTTCGCGTGCCTTTGCAAACTCGCCCCTTTGCGTGAACGCCCTGGCGCGTCTTATTAACAGCTTGGGGTGATTCGGCATCAACTGATTCGCCTCTGTTAACATGCAAATCGCGGCGCCGAAGTCCTGCGTTCCCATGTGCGTTGCGCCGATGTTCATCAAAGTCGCTACTTTGTTTTTATCGATTTCGTGTTGATCACCGGGGTTGGTGCCTTCCACGAGGTTCACGATGCTCAGCGCTTCGTTATATTTCTGTAACGCTTCCGGAAAGTGTTTCACTTCATACAACGCGTTGCCGTTCATGCGAAGCTGCACGTGTTCGTTAAGCGCGGATACTAAATTGTTCGTCTCGACTCTTATTTTCTTACCAGACGGTTTGGGGGGACTGGTCTCGTAACTACCCGCTCCGCCACTTTTATTCCCCTCCTTGTTCCCCAACAGACTTTCGATCATCACGTTCTCCGCGTCTTGTTCCGTGATTCGCCCTTCGTCAAGCGCGCTTTTCGCTTTTTTAAGCATCTCCAACACGAGCGGATTGCACGCCCACTTTTCGAAATCCTCCCGCGCGTCGTTGGTGAAGGTCTTTATTATCCGTCGCAGGACTGGGATCTCTAAATACGGCGCTATGTTCTTTTGCGCTTCGTAGGTGGAGCGTAACACGCGTTCCCTGAACTCGCGTGCGCTGGATTCCTCAGAACTCGCATCCATCTGCCGAATTTCTTTCCGCTGCTGCTTCGCGAGCATCTCCTTGTTCTCAGGGCGCTCGCAGAACTCCTTGAACGAAGGACCCTGTGGTGTTTGTGTGGGTGACGTTTTGGAAAGGAAAAGAGGAAGATTTGTAAGTTGTCAGTTGTGTGAGTGCTGCATCATCTACGGACGCAAGCGGGGAAGATTGGGGACGTCGCGTCAAATGTCTTGGGAGAGCCGACGGGAAACGCCGCGCGACCTTGGGACGTACGAACATAGCGCTCTGGTCGCCACCGCCGCCGGCGGGGTTGCCGCCTCCCATTCCGAGGATAGACATGGTCGGGGAGTGGGTGTTTGCGTGGTGGAAGTGCGTGTACGTGTGTGCGGAGTGGAATGCGGGGAAGGGAAAGCGTTGGCTGGGGGAAGGCGAAACGGCGGTGCGCCACGATTTTGAGTTTGAGTCACGAAGGAGGAAATCCCCATTTTTGATTGAATCCCGGGCCGTCCCTTGGGAGATCGCACTTCCCCGTGCGGCCCGCGTTGCCCCTGCGTCGTGGGTTTTACCCCTAAGGCACCATGGACCCTCTCGCGAACATCTGTACGAATTTTGACCAGGTCGGGCAGGCGTTCATCACGCATTACTACCAAGTCTTCGACAACGATCGCTCTCAGCTCGGTTCTCTGTACAAAGACGACGTGTCTATGTTGAACTTCGAGCACAACCCTGGCCGGCCCGGTCAGTTCAAAGGCACGGCGCAGATCGTGGAAAAGCTTCAGAACCTTCCGTTCCAAAAGGTGCAGCACCAGGTCGTGACCATCGACTGCCAGCCCACGCCGGGGGGGGGAGTGTTAGTAGTGGTGTGCGGAAATCTTCTCGTCGACGAAGAGCAAATGCCGCAAAAGTTCACGCAGTGCTTTCAGTTGCTTCCCTCCGGGACCGGGTCGTTCTACATCTTCAACGACGTGTTCAGGTTGAATGTTGGGTAAGCGATAGGAGAGTGAGATTCATTCGATTCATTCGATTCAGCAGTATAAGTGTCAAGACATGAATGAGGACGAAGACTTTACATCATTCTCTAATCGTCTTTTTTTCACTACAAAACTATCACATCTACATCGCGGTCTGCCCGCTCAAACAAAGATCCACCTTCTCCAGCAAGTTCGGGTTTTCCAACGCCGCGGCGACACGTTCTTTGTCGTTCAGCTGCTTATTCACGGCTAACTCACTGGAGTGCGACCCTGGTGAGACTATTATGTCCACCTTGAACCTGCGCGGCAGCACGCGCAAAAGCTTGACTCGAATGGACAAACCTATCAGCGTTGCCATTGAGCAGTGAGGCACGGTTGGTGTGAACGCCACGTGGACTCGGTCTTCTGAATCTCTGACCTGCACGTTTCCTACGCTCACGACGTCAAGCTGCTCCAGCGAATACGGGTGCTCCGGGTCGTTTATGTCTTTGATGTGCTCGAACACCTCTTGCGCGTCGAAAGGATCTGAAATGAGTTCGTCGCACTCAAATTTCTCACGGCTCACGATCTGCGCGGAGCGAAGGTTTTGAGATTTACGGTGCACCACAGGCGCCGGGTTTATCATCTCTTGCCTCTGTTCCATCATATTTCGCCCCTGTACCTACCTGCGCATGCCCGTGCGTAGTACACCTACCACGTCCAGGCGCCGTCGTTGTGGCTGCCAGGAGAAAAAAGTTGAAAAAGAACAAGCTGAAAAAAGTCGTCAAGAAATCTGTTCTCGATTTAGAACCACGCACATTACGCAGCGCGGGTCTCGCTCCGCTTGCTCGAGTTCCATCACCGGCTCCGCGCGATGGAGGAGGAGGACCTGAGTTCGTTGAAACTCCGCGTGAAGGATGCGTTTTCGTTGGTGGAGTTACAGACCAAGGAAACGCGTGGTAAGTGCGATGAGCGGGAGGTTCCTATGTTGTGCCGAACGCTCGGGTTAAATCCAACGCAAGAGCAGCTCGTGGCGATCGTCGAGGAACTCAGAGGGGTCACTAGTGTTGGGGCTGATGACACAGGGGCTGACACAAAAACCAGCAACACAACAGGGTACGTCCCGTACCAGCGGTTCGAGGACGTGATGCTCGATTTGTTGACTGTCCGTAAACTGGAATTCCAACGAGACAACGAGCAAACAATAATCCGGGCTTTCAAATCGTTCGACCCGAACGGCGACGGGTTCATCGACGCTGCGCATTTGAAAAACCTGCTAGCCACACAGGGCGACGTGTTCGATGAAACCGAGGTTGAGGCGTTTTTAGAAGCAGCGGTGGAACCAACAGGTGACGATACCGAGAAAGAGATCGGCAAAATTTACTACGAAGAATTCGCAAATTTGTTGGCGAACGACGGACGGCGATGATGTAATCATAATTCTATCGAATAACTTGACAAGATACCCTCACTGCTCTAAATACGTGCTTCCGGATAACATGTCCGTGAACGTCTCGGTTAACGAATCGTCGTCGGAACCGGAATTAACCCAGTCCAGTAACTCATCTGCATCGATACCGGCGTCGCACAGCGCGTCGGCGTTTGTGTCCCCGGCGCGCACGTCGACGACAAACTCCTGCGTCGCAAACGTAAACGAACCGTTCTGTGAGCTAGATGCTTGTTCATCGTCATGTTCTTCATCCTTTTCAGTTCCTTCCACAGTCTCCGTCCTTCTCACGTTCACCCTGGCAGGCGACCCGAACAGGTTGTGCCCGACACTGCCCATGCTCTCCTGGTACGCGCCCGTGAGGAACGCTCCGATCAGGTACGGCGAATCACCGGATGGCCGGTGCAAGGGAAGGAACGTCTGCGGCTTGCCCTTCTCCGCACTGGAAACGAACCAGTCAACCTTCCCGTCGCTGTCGCAGGTTAAATCCGCGAATGCGCCTTTTATTGTTGGGGGTTCGTTTAATTTGTGAATCGGCACAACGGGGAACAGTTGATGGATCGCCCAGACGTCGGGCAACGAACGGAACACGCTTAGGTTGGCGTGGTACCACTGCGTGGGTTGATTTGATAAATTTTGCACGTCAACAGGAGGTGACGTTCCCGAGATGTTCACCGATGCCGCGATTTCAAACACAAGCTCCCTGCACTTGGAAAACAGCGACTCCGCCTCGGCACGCTGCGGTAAATCCATAATGCCCAGCTTAAACAACCTATCTGCCTCGACGCGGAACTGTTTCGCGTCGTTAAGAGCTTCTTGAATGTTAGGGCTCTCGTCCCTCAAGCCCTCCAACACTTCCCGGAAGTTGTGTAGCAGGAACTCAGAGGGGGGCATCACGCGAAGGTCATCCAGGGATAACGGGGAAGAGACGTTTTCGGTATTCTCGAGATCATCGAAATCACCCTCATCACCCTTCCCCCTGTTCCCCCCCCGCGGGTCCGTTGACACGACTTCGAACACCAGCACTGTGCTGTGCGAGACCACGGCTCTGCCGCTTTCGGAGACAATCACCGGAGGTTCGACTCCCGTCCTGACCACGACGTCTTGCAGCGCCGCGACGACATCGTTTGCGTAATTTAAAAAATCGTAGTTCACGGAAGCGGGTCCGCCCCACCCCCTGGTGCCGTCGTAATCAACGCCAAGGCCTCCGCCCACGTCGATGAAGCCCATGGGCGCCCCGAGCCTGCTCAATTCGGCGTACATCTGCGACGCCTCACGCATGGCTTCTTTGATCGTCGCGATGTCGTTCACTTGGCTGCCGACGTGGAAGTGTAGGAGTTTTAATTTTTCCAGAATTTTGTTTTTCTTGAGAAAGTTCACTGCTTGAAGCGTTTCAAACGCGCCCAGCCCGAACTTCGCGTCATCCCCTGACGTGCTTCCCCACTGCCCGGAGTGCGTCGTGCCGAGACGCACGCGGATGCCCAGGGAAGGCGTGTTTGTGTCGTGACTCTTTGCGTTGTGACTGTTTGCTGCATCACTCGCATCACTACTTCCACCCGTATACTCCTTCATCAATTTCGCGACCAATTTCAGCTCGCTCGGTTTTTCGATTACGAGTGTTGTTTTTATGTCATTCTTTGCCGCTTCAAACGCGAGTCGCACGTACCGCTCGTCCTTGTACCCGTTGCAGATCAACAAGGGTTGGTTGTTGTCGGACACGTTCTCCGACACACTGTCCGACACCCTGTCACCACTGCTACATTTTTTCATCACCGCTATGGCGAGCAGTAGCTCCGCCTTCGATCCTGCTTCCAGTCCGAAGTTTGTTTTGTTTTTTTGGCCATCCAAAACAAGCGCGGTTAACAACGAAAGGTCGTGGCAGCACTTCACGGGGAACACGCCTTGGTATTTGTTTTTGTACTGCCAGGTTTTCGTGGCGTCGTTGAAAATCGAGTGGAGAGTGTTCGCCTGGCGACACGCTATGTCCAGGAAGCGGATCACTAACGGGCCGTTGCTGTTCAACCTTTCGCGCACGTCGCTCGCGAGCACGAAGAGATCTACTTTTTTTGTAATGTCATCGCCATCATCATCTCCATTTGGTTTGACTACAACCCGTCCTGTGTCCGAATCGCACGTCACGTATGGATCGCCCCAGTTGTTCACGCTGTACAGGTTGGCGCTCTCCTCCGTGGTCCAGGTGTTGTGGGTTTTGGGGGATGAGGCACGGACGGTGGTGCGGAAACCTCTCCGTGGTTGGTTGGCGCGAATCGGAAGTGTTAAGATCCCTCGTCGTATCTCGGGTCGTCGTGCTTGACATCCCACGCATGATCGCGTGGACACTTCGACTCCGGAAACACACGGAACTGACATAATGAATCTCGTTTGGGTGCTATTGCATTCTAACGCATCTCGGCCGGTCCGCCGCGCCGAACACTGTGGTCGGCGACACAAAGACACACGAGTTCCCGAAAATAATAGGCACTGACCGTTTGCAAACGAAATCTGGAAAAGCGACCGTCGCTTGACACCGCGGTCAGGTCCCGAGGCGCTCGTCACGAAGACGGCGCGGGGGAGGGACACGATGTTCATATATTTGAGCAAGAAAATAGCCATCCCCAACGGAGTACACCTGCGATGTGCTTCGTGGAACGCGGTGGAGGTACGTGCGTCGATGCTACGACGTCAAATCTTTCTTTGTTGACCGTCAAATCTTTGTTGCACCCTTCTGAATCTGACCACCTCTCACCACACACAGGGCTGGATCGCGTGCGGCGGGGACAACGGCTTGTTGAAGGTTTTGAAGCTAGAAAGCGGTACGGTGAAAGGCGGCGTGGCGGGGGGTAATTTAACAATGAACCAAACCTGCGAGGGTCATTCCGGTTCCGTCATTTGCAGCGTTTGGAACCCGAAACACGCAAAGCTCACTACGGCGGATACAAACGGCTTAATCATAGTATGGATGCTACACAAAGGTATGTGGTTCGAGGAGATGATCAACAACCGGAACAAGTCAACGGTAGCAGACATAAAGTGGAGTAAAAACGGAGAAAAAATAGCGATATGTTACGAGGACGGCAACGTAATAGTGGGAAGCGTCGGCGGGAAACGGCAGTGGGGAAAGGATTTGCCGCTGCGTCTTAAAAAAGTGGACTGGTCGCCTTGCGGTCGATTTTTGCTCTTCGGCACTCACATGAACGAGGCGCACATATATGACTCTTTAGGCAACCCTGTTTCCTCGATTCGGACGGATATGGCATCAGGAAACACATCGTTAATCGCGGTCGACTGGTTTGATACTAAAAATAAAAGTAAAAACGCACATCCAAGTTTAGCGATCGCGTTTGAAAACGGACACGTGCAGCTATGTAAAAGTGAAACTGATGGTAATCCATTACTTTTGCGAACTGGGCTGAGACTCACACATTGCAAGTGGAACGCGCAGGGCACAGTTTTGTCCGTAGCCGGTGCGTACGTAGCTGGAAGCGACGGCCGCGAAGTCAACGCGGTTCATTTTTATTCCCCGGCCGGTTCGTTGCTGTCGTCCCTGAAAGTCCCTGGCCAAAAAATCAACGCCCTGACGTGGGAAGCCTCCGGGTTGCGAGTCGCGCTCGCGGTGGACTCGTTCATTTACTTTGCTAATATTGTTCCGGAGTACCAGTGGGGGTACTTCGGGGGTGATACACTGGTGTACGCGGCTGGAGAAACCAGTAACTCTATGTCAAGTACCAGTACCTCTCAAAACTCTACTGAAAGAGAAGTTATTTTCTGGGACGTAAAGGCGAACACTACTACGAGTAAATACGTCTGGCGACTGTTAAAAATCAAAGCCGCTGGCGAGGTTTGCGTTTTGGTGACAGGAGGTGAAGGAAGTGACGTGGGTGGTTACAATTTAGCTCTGTGTAACACCCTTGGCTCCCCGGTGGAAACGAAACAAATACAAATAGAACCTTTGTTTGTCGCAATGACGGACGCGTTCGTGGTTTGCGCTTCGCACTCGTCGGTCATCGTCTGGCGGTACGGGAAACCGAGTGACAGGTCGGGTTTTGGGTCGGTTGACACCGAAAAAACGTTCCACATCGACGGCATATGTGACGGTGACAGCTCATTCATAAATTCAAAACCCTCCCAACATCGAAAGCCCAAAGACCCGATCGCCGCGATTGACGCGTGCGACAAAACTTTAATTGTCGGCCTGAAATCCGGAACTGTTTTAACGTTTAAACTGCCGGACGTCGCGTTGATCCACAAATGTTTCATAAAAAGCCGCCCAAAGGCGCTAAACTTGAACTGCTCCGGTACCAAGTTCACCGTGATTGACGCGTCTGGAGTTTTAAGCATGTTTGAAGTACCGGTCGAAGGGACTATTGGAGGGTCAAACAATGAAAAAGAATTGCAAACAAAACTTTCTCCAAAGTTTCAAAGAAAAGACGCGTGGCAGTCGCGGTGGAGTCTTGACGACGAAAACTTGCTGGCGACGATGGAAAAGACGAAAATGTTCGTGTGGCGGAATAGTGAACCGGAAGAGCCGTGTTTGAGCTCAGGGCATGTTTGTTGTTTTTCCGAGCTCACGATCAAGGGCGTGATTCTGGATGAAGTTATCGGTAACAATCAAAACCAAGACACGTCAAACGTCGTTTCGTTTGAAACGAAAAGTTTGTGGGATACGCGAAGGTTACTATCTAACCCTGACACTACACAAGACGCGATTGCCTTCGTGGAGGACAACTCGCACCCGAGGCTGTGGAGGCTAGTTGCGAATCATGCACTTGAAGTATTGGACTTACCTTTAGCCGATAAAGCCTTCGTCAAATGTTGCGACTACCATGGCATTACGTTTGTGAAAAGATTAGTTTCGTTAAACGACAAGGAAATAAAAAAAGCAGAGGTGAAGGCGTATTTCAAAAACTTTGACGAAGCGGAAAGGACGTACCTGGACATCGGCCGGGGCGACCTCGCGGTTGAGCTGCGGAAACACCTAGGGGATTGGTTTCGTGTAGAAAAGCTGATCCAAAACGAAAACGTGCATACCGACGATTCGAAACTCCAAGAATCGTGGAACAACATCGGTTTGTATTTCTTCGACCGGCTAAAATTCAAAAAGGCGGCGCCCTACTTTCAAAAAGCGGCGAACGTCAAAAAGTTGGTCACCTGTTACTCCAACTTAGGGGACTATAAGAACCTAGAACTCCTGATTGACGAGATTATCGTGAACGGTAGCGGAGAGAATACGCACCTGTTGCTTAGTATCGCTACCACCTTTAGAAACGTGGGCATGTGTCAGCAATCAGTCAGTGCTTACATAAAAGCGGGCGACGTAAAGGCCGCAATAGCCACGTGCGTTTCCCTGAGCCAGTGGGATTTAGCGGTTGATTTAGCGGAGGAACACGGGATTGACAACATGGGTACCGATAGAGAGTTGAGCAAGTACGCCGAGGTGTTGCTCGAAAAGAACGCAATTCCAGACGCGATTGACTTGTACGAGAAGGCTGGGAAGTTCTTGGAGGCGAGTAAGTTGTTTGTTGTGTTGGCGAAAAATTTGGCGGACGAATCGCCCGCCAACGCGGCGAAGGTTAAGAAACTGTTCATGCTGTCGGCGCTTTCGGTTGGGAAACACAAAAAAGTCAACGCCTTGAAAGCGGGAAAGGGAGGAATAGGGTTAGATTCCAATCAAAGACGCACTCAATCCAAGGGTCAAATAGACAACACGTTGGACGGCTTACTTGATCTGAGCGATGCGAACTCGACAACAAAAAACAAAAGTGCAGATTTGGAAAACGAAACCGAAAACCCGTGGCACGCGGCGGAGGCGTACCACTTCTGGCTGCTCGCGCACAAACAGTTGTACGACGAGCGGTACGAGTATTGCAGACGTACTGCTTTAGTCCTGGAGAATTACACAGACGTATTTGACACGAAGCAGGTGTATTCGTTGATCGCGCTGACGAGCTACTACGCCGGGCACTACGGGCGGTGTAGCATGGCTTTTTCGAAGCTGGAAAATTTAGAACCTGAAAACGAAAACTCTTCTGAATACTCAGATTTGGCGACGGCAATTTTTCTTCAACACGCGCCGGTTGATCCGGTTGCCAAAAAGAACGGCGAGGATAGTTTGAATTCGTTTGGCGTGAATAAAGCAGGAGGTGTGTTGACCCACGTGTGCGTCGCGAGCGGGCGGCAAATCACGATCGCGGATACCACGGAGACGTGCGCCGTTTGCGGTAAGCGATGCATCGCAGGTGAGTTGAGAGGGTCGCAAAATTGTCCTCTCTGTCGCACAAGTTTTCAGCAGTCGGTTTCTGACGACGAGCGTACGGCGAAAGAAACGTACTCCGACGACGCGTCTGACGAGGTGTTTTCACCCACGGCGCCGCAGCGGATGAAGAACAGTTATTTTTAATAGGTATTCTAATTTTTTACATGTTATCACCTCTACCAAACGGCGAAGAAACAAATCAACTCGTCCAGCCGCTGCACCGAGCTCTCCAGCGTCGTCGCGATTTGGCGCATCCGCACGAGGTTTGCCCGCTGGCCTGACGTGAGCGGTACCGTGGTTTTATCCTGCGCGCGTTCCAACAACATCAAGGTTTCTTTTTCAGAGGAAAGCTCGTGTATGAGGCGGGCACGTAAGTTTGACGTGGCTCGGTACAGCTCCCGCCCGACCTGTTCCACGACTCGTAGTAGATCCACGCGCCACAGGTAAAACGTCCGGCTCGGCGCGTGGTCGCTCGTCCGCGCCACTTCCTGGATCTGCACATACTCCGCTTTGAGGAGTTTGTACAGCAGCTCCCGCGTGTCTTTCACCGGGATCATTGCCATTTCTGCGATCTGTTTCTGTTCCAGGTTGCGTTTCATGATCAGAAGCCGGAAAATGCGACACGCGGGGCCGCCGAACCGTTCCCGAACCACGGCTTCTATTTCCTTCATCCGGATTAAGTCGATTATTCTTCGCATGTTGACGCAGTACGTTTTTTGGCCGACACCGATGGTATCGTGTCCGACATCGCCGACATCATGTTCCACATCGTGTCCGTCATCATCAATCACACTGATTAGTTCCGAGGTGTCATTGGCCATCTTTTCAAGAGTCACCTTGGCGTGCTCGACGTCAAACCCGAATTCGTGTGGGTTTTTTATGATTTGGTTCAGAATTTCCATTTCGCTGACGGGCGTCGAGCGCTCTTCGTTGACAGACTGCTCGTGCACCCTGCTGAGTTCCAACATGGTGATTAACAAGTGCCCAGCGCTCTCGTCCACCTTCTCCTTGACCAAAGCAGCGCACGCGACGTGCCTGAACCGCCGGTTGAACTCGTTGCTGTTGACCCGCCAAAGGTCGTCGGCGTTTTTGTGGAACAAATCCGACCGGCTCGTCGATGAGGTTTTTTTGTTTCGATCAGAACTATCAATTCCATCTCCATCCATATCCACATCTCCCTCGTCGTCATCCACCACGCCTTGGTACCCCGCCGGGACCCTCTCTACAAACCGTCCCTCCACCAACTCCTGGAACGCGGACTCCAACACGTTTCGCTTTGGTTTTTTCGGAAGTTTGGATTCGGCGGCTTCGAAACATTGCGCATCGCGCGCTCGTCCGTGTTCCAGAAGTTCCATCAGCAAACACTCGTGAACCGCACCCATGTGCTGCTTCGTGTGCAGTAAGAACCGCGGGTACCGCAAGCGGTGCAACACCGTGTCGACGTTGATGCTGTACAGGTTATCGTGTTCGGGAGTTTCCCCGGATAGGGGCGCGACGCAGTTGTGGGAAATCAAAACGACCAAGACTTGCTGCACTCGGGACGGTTTCAAGCCCTGTGGTTGGGACGTGAGGGATGTCCGTTGGGACAAGGTCAGTGTTCGTGTTTCGAAAGACGCTCGTTTACATTTCGTCCTTATGATGAGACGAGTTTGTTGTATCTGCTTTGTGAGATTCTCCGTGTCAGTTCAACCCCCGTACCGTGTCTCGAACCAGCTCGCGCAGTGTCCGGTTGCCTCGCTGCAGCAGAAATTTAGCAACCAACCCTGAATCTTGCCCGAACGAGTCGATCACCACGTCGCACGCCAAGTGTACCGCCTCGGGGACGCGCTCGGTGTTCCGCGACGCGGTCTGCAGCACGGCAGCCATCGTCATCTAGGTCACGCACAGCTCCTGCTCCGCCCGCGCACCTAACCTCTGCCGCCGCCGCCGAAAAAAAGCGACATTTTGACGCTTGCAAGCAGTTTTCCGAGTTTCGTGAGCGGCGGTGAAATAGCGAGCCGCCGCCGCCAATGGTGTCAGAGTTCACGTCGCATCCCCACTCGTCTCCTCTCATGTCGTCCCGCCGAGGCACCTCGAAGGGCGAGGAGAGGGCTTTAGCCTCAAAGCTGTTCGGCAATCTCGGTGGTCAGTCTCTGGTGGCGGGCGAGGACGCGGATGACGGCGGGCTGTTCGGCAAAACCCACGGCGGCGTGGATTCCGAAAACCAAATCGCCGACCACGAGGCCCCCGGTGAGGCCCCCGCCGGTGTGTGGACCGACCCTGACGATGAGCACACCACGGTGAACGTGCAAAAGATCGCGCGTCTGCGCAAGCTGCGAACCGATGAGAACGAACTGAACTTAACGGGGGACAAGTACCAGCAAAGGGTACGGAAGCAACACAAAAAGTTACACCAGCGGACGGAATGGGCGACGGTAGATGATGATGCCAAAAATAAAAACAAATCAAAAAACCAAACCGCTTTGAGTCATTTGTTGAAAGAAGGGGGTGCGTTAGTGGATGAGGATGGCGGGTTAGCGAGTTCCGGGCGTACGTTACCTCAAGGTACCTTGGAAGCCACGCGCGTGCGAGATGCGAACGCCGCGGAGCCGAGCAACGCGGTGTTGCGAAGCGTCGAGTTTCACAGCAACGGGTCTCTGTTTCTAACCGCTGGGTTGGACAAAACGATAAGGCTATTCGACATCGACGGCACTGATAATAACAAAGTGCAAAGCGTGTTTTTCGATGATTTACCAGTGCACAAGGCTGGGTTCGTGAATGGAGGTCAACAAATAATCGCGGCGGGACGGCGCAAGTATTTCTACGTCTACGATTTGGAAAAGGCGAGCGTGGAGCGCATCGCGCCGTTGATCGGCAGAGCGGAGAAATCGCTGGAAAGCTTCGTGTATCAACAAAATAATAACACAAAAAGCGATCCGATAGTCGCGTTTCTCGGCGCGGACGGCCACGTCCCTTTGGTGAGCTTGAAATCCAAGTCGTGTGTGGCGAGTGTGAAGATGAATGGTACGTGCCGCAGCGCGTGTTTCACGAATGACGGCGCGCATCTGTTAACGGCGGGCGGCGACGGCACCGCGTACGTGTGGGACCTGCGCTCGACGCGCCGGCCTTGCGTGGAGAAGGTGACGGACGACGGGGCGATTTGTGTCACGGCGATTGCGAACTCGCCCACGGGAACGCACTGCGCGTTTGGATCGGACTCCGGCGTGGTGAACGTGTACGACTCCGAAAAGTTCAAAACGTTTCCTGGAAGTAACGGTGATGGAAACAAAACCGAGACTAACAACTCTATGCAACCTACGCACCCCACCCGCCTCACCCCAACTAAAGCGCTGATGAACTTGACGACTTCGGTTGACAATTTATCCTTCAACGGGGACGGGCAGATGCTGGCGATGAGCTCGCGATTAAAAAGGGATTCGTTACGATTGGTGCATCTGCCGTCCTGCACCGTGTTTTCAAACTGGCCGTCGTCGAAAACGCCGCTGCACTACGTGTGGTGCACCGCGTTCTCGCCCACCGGTGGTTATTTAGCAGTAGGGAACGCCAGGGGGAAGGCACTGTTGTACAGGATACACGCTTACGGAACAGGGGGGGGTGAAGAGCAATAGATGTAATGTGAGGGAAGGACCGTAGCGTGAACATTTTGTAGTTGACTTTTCCGTCTTGATGACCTTCGTTTGTATGAGCAGTGAGTCAATTCTCTCAAAATTCTAAATCCGGACCATTGCGTCCGACGCCTCGCCGGTGTCTCGAGGTTCACGGGTGGACGTGAACGGTCGCGTCCGGTGCTTGAGGAGTGCGCTGTGTGCCTCGGCTACTTTCCGGAAGTCACCATGGCCGGCCCCGTCGATGTTGACGCGTTCCAAGACGTACAGATCTTCGACGAAAACGGCATGAACGTGACGCCAAAGTCGTTGGCGCATCTCGCGTTGGGCGGTGCGGGGAACGGTTTGGTGGGCATCACGGGAACGTCAACGGTACCGTCTGATGCCTTGAAGCCTAGAAGTGATGCAGGTGTCGATGTCAGCACACAGGAAGTCGTGCTCGACCCCGAACTTTTAGGGGATGCCCATGACGAGGAAGATGCATCGAATGAATCATCGCAAAAACCAAAAAAATCAGACGACCCTGAGCTGGAAATCCAACTCACTTTGAGTGAGTCCGACACGTTTACGTTATTCAAAGCGCCCGGCCGGTGCATAAAGCACGACGACCCGATTGCTGGTGGGATAACGAACAGAAACGAAACCTACACACAATTACTCAAAAAGAAAGTCGGAAGCGAGCTGTACGTCGACGCGAGTTCGCAAACGATTCAGAATATAAAAAAAGAAAAGGAAAACCAAAGCGCGTTGTACGTTCAGTCGGAACAAGCATCGCAAAGCAGCCAGTGGGACATTTACGATAATACCGGTGATGCGGGGAACGATGAGGGTCTATTAAAGAGTCACTCGATCGGTACAGGGACGGACGATTTGAACGCAGCCGGGATGTCTACGAGGAGAACTTCAACGTACCAATCTACGTCTTCTGAACATGTAAACCTGGAGCGTCTCAACCCGGGCGCGCGCAGAGTGGAGAAAGCGCTGTTACAGAACCTGTACCAGGACCGGATGCTGCTGTACCGGAACTACCGGGTCGAGGATGCTGTTGTGGGTGTCGATGCGGTGGGTGGGGTTACGGATACACCCACGGATTTGGGGAAAGAAACGAAGGATGACTCTACGGATGACGCTACTGATGCCTCCGCAGATAAAAAGGAAAACCCCACGGAACCTCCTCCAAAAGAAACCTTTTCCTCCAAGTCCATCGTGCACTTGTGGGACTTCGTGTGCCCCGTCACTGCTGGACGAACCGTGTCGTGCGTGGCGTGGAACAAAAGCGCGCCCGACGTGCTCGCAGTGGGGTACGGCGAGCTCGACTTTATGACTCGCGACGAGGATGAGGATGATAATGATAAAAATTGCTCAAAAGGTTTAGTGGCTTTCTGGAGCTTGAAAAACCCAGAGTTCCCTGAATGGTTTTTTCAAACCGAGCACGGCGTAACAGCGCTTGATTTCTCCCCGACTGAGTTCAACCTGCTAGCAGTAGGTCTACGAGACGGCACGGTCGGCGTGTACAACACGCGGGAACCGTCCCAGGACGCGACGCCGTTTCTCAACTCGGGCGACGGCGTACCCGGGAAGCACACCGACCCGGTGTGGAAACTGAAGTGGGTGCAAAGGGGGGTCAGCGGTGAGGGAAGTGATGAGGTTTTAGTTTCGATATCGAGCGATGGGCGGGTCACGTCGTGGAGGCTCAAGAAAGGACTCGAGTTTCTTGATTTGATGAGGCTCACAAGGGTGGCGAAGAGATCTACGATTGGAGGCGGTGGTAACGGCGACGGCAAAAATCCATCGACAACCTCTGAGGCGTACATCAGCCGCACCGGGTCCGGTTTGTGTTTCGACTTCAGTCCGAGTGACTGCACGAGTTATATTGCTGGGACTGAAGATGGGATGTTACACAAGTGCAGTAGCGCGTACAGTGATACGTATTTGCGCGATTTCCACGGTCACGCCGGGCCGGTGCACACGGTGCAGTGGAGCCCGTTCGCGTCCGACGTGTTCGTCTCCGCGTCCGCGGATTGGACGTTGAAGCTGTGGCACGCAGGGGACAGCAATTGCGTGTTGACGCTTCTAAGTAGGTCGGAATCCGTTGCTGACGTGTGCTGGTCTCCGAGTAATGCCACTGTTTTGGCCTCGGGGTCAGCGGACGGAGGCGTCGATGTGTGGGACCTGGCGACGTCGACGCTGAAGCCGGTGTTCTCGGCGACGACCTCATCCAAAAAGGTGACGTGCGTTTCGTTCTCAGAGGTGTCGCCTGTTTTAGTCACAGGAGGAGCGGGGGGCGCCGTCGGGGTGTACCGACTCGTGGGCGTGCAGGAAGGCGCGAGGGACGAAGTTAAAAGGCTGCGAGCCGCATTAGGAGGGTCAAGTTAATTGATCATATTTGTTCTCAACCCTAAACTTTGCTATACCGTGTCTCTTCCTTTCCCGTTACCCTGTTCCTTGGTGTACATCCCCTTTCACGCCGCACACCCCTACCCTGCATTCGATAGGAACAGCATGTTCATCTGTTCTAGTTTTTTAAGGTCAGAGGCTTCTGAAGAGGCGAAAGACACGCACGTCACGTCGTTACTGACTTTAAACACCACGCCCCCATCGCAGTGCCGGTACTTCACCACGTACCGCACTCGTGACGGGTCTTCTCGGAACAAAACAGAGACGCGCTGGTAGAAATCGTCAAAGTCCGCGATCAACACCATCACGTATGGACAGGTACTACCGAGCGGAGCAACTACCGACTACCTCCACAGCAGCGCAACGCCCTTTGAGTGACGATGCACGACGACTGGGAAACTTGAGAGATCCGCATTTTTCGCGTTTTCGGTACCAACAAACCTCACCTCATCACCGAAACCCTTCACCGACGGTCACAGGTACACGCGCGTTCGCCGTTCCGCCACCAACATGACCACATTAAATGATGTGGTCGAAGGGAAGGATTACAACTTCCCCACCGAGGTACGTATTGATTGTTGTGTGTTCTCTGTGTTGTCATGTTCCTCTGAGTGCGGCCGCGAAGGCATCGTCGCCGCCGCCGATGATCGCACCAAAGCTCATGGACTCACTTCACCCCCTCTATATTCTCACAGGAGCAAGCCACTTTGAGTTACTGGAAAGAGAGCGACGCGTTCAAGGAGCAGCTTCGACGCTCGGAGGGAAGACCCGAGTACGTGTTTTACGACGGCCCGCCGTTCGCCACGGGCTTGCCCCACTACGGGCACATCTTAGCGGGCACTATTAAAGATGTGGTGACGAGATTTGCGTGCTCAACTGGCCATCACGTGACGCGCCGGTTCGGGTGGGACTGCCACGGCCTACCTGTTGAGTACGAGATTGACAAGAAACTCGAAATCAAAGGCAAGGACGATGTTTTAAAAATGGGCATCGACAAGTACAATGAAGAGTGCCGCTCCATCGTGATGCGTTACTCGAAGGAATGGGAGAAAACCGTCACGCGCACCGGGCGGTGGATCGACTTTGAGAATGATTACAAAACTTTGGACCCAAACTTTATGGAATCCGTGTGGTGGGTGTTCAAAACGCTGCATACGAAGAACCTGGTGTACAAGGGGTTCAAGGTGATGCCGTACTCCACGGCATGTAACACGCCACTGTCGAACTTCGAAGCGGGTTTGGACTACCGGGACGTTTCGGACCCGGCGGTGATGGTGGGCTTTCCGGTGATTGGATGTGAATTGCAATCGTCTCTGGTCGCGTGGACCACCACGCCTTGGACGCTCCCCAGTAACTTGGCTTTATGTGTCAACCCTGAGTTCAAATACGTGTACATCAAGAACCCGGAGAACAAAGTGTTCATCGTCGCCGAGGTCAGGGTAAGCTCCCTGCCAAACGCCACGAAGAAAGCCAAGGGGGGCAAGCCCGGCGCTTTGAGTGACGGCTGGGAAATCGTAAAAACCCTTCTCGGATCCGAATTAAAGGATTTAAAATACGAGCCCATATTTCCCTTCTTCAAAGACGAGATGCAAGGGAGTGCGTTCCGGGTGTGTGTTGATGCGTACGTCACTGACGACAGTGGCACAGGGGTGGTGCACCAGGCTCCCGCGTACGGCGAGGACGATTACCGCGTGTGCGTCACGCACGGCATCGTGGAGAAGGGCGGTTTACTGCCCGACCCGGTTGATGTCAACGGGTGCTTCCAATCCCCGGTCACGGCGCCTTATGCTGGCCAGCACGTCAAGGCCGCGGACAAGGACTTGATTCAAGCGATCAAAGACAGCGGCCGACTGGTGGACAACAGATCCATCGTGCACTCCTATCCCTTCTGCTGGCGGTCGCACACGCCGCTGATTTACAAAGCCGTCGGATCGTTCTTCGTCAAGGTTGAGGAAATTAAGGACAAGTTGATGGAGAACAACAAGAAAACCAGGTGGGTCCCGTCGTACGTACAGGAGAAGAGGTTCCACAACTGGCTGGAGAACGCGCACGACTGGAGCATTTCGAGAAACAGGTACTGGGGGACGCCGATTCCGGTGTGGCAGTCGCCGGATGGCGAGGAGATGCGGGTGATTGGGAGTATCGCGGAACTTGAAGAGGCTACGGGGCAAAAAATCACCGACATCCACAGGCACTTTATTGATCACCTTGAGATTCCTTCGTCTAGAGGGCCTGGGTTCCCCCCCCTAAAACGCGTCGAGGACGTTTTCGACTGCTGGTTCGAATCCGGAAGCATGCCGTACGCGCAGCAGCACTACCCGTTTGAAAACAAAGAGGCGTTTGAGAAGAACATTTTTCCGGCAAACTTTATCGCCGAAGGTCTTGATCAGACTCGCGGGTGGTTCTACACCCTCATGGTGTTGTCAACCGCGCTGTTCGACAAGCCCGCGTTCCAGAATCTGGTGTGCAACGGCCTGGTGCTCGCCGGGGACGGGAAGAAGATGAGTAAGAGTTTAAAAAACTACCCTGACCCGAACGAAATTCTGGACAAGTACGGCGCCGACGCGTTGCGTTTATATTTAATAAACTCGCCGGTCGTCCGCGCGGAGCCGCTTCGGTTCAAAGAAGAAGGCGTGTTCCAGGTCCTGAAAGAGCTGTTTTTACCGTGGTACAACGCGTACCGGTTCCTGGTGCAGAACGTACGGCGAGTTGAGGAGGAGACGGGGGCGAAGTTTAACCCGCTTGCGGCTGGTCAAGAGCCCGTCAACGTGCTGGACAGGTGGATTAATTCATCGACCTCGTCGCTTGTTTCTTTCGTCAAGACTGAGATGGAAGCCTATCGTCTCTACACCGTCGTCCCTCGTCTCGTGAACTTCATCGGACAACTCACGAACGTGTACGTCAGGTACAACCGTAGCCGGCTGAAGGGCAAGAACGGCATGGACGACACCAACCGCGCGTTGACTTCACTGTACAACGTCCTGTTAGTGCTTTGCAAAACTATGGCCCCGTTCACGCCGTTCTTTGTGGAGAACATGTACCAGAACCTGAAGCTGTGTTTGCCCGATGGTGGTGCGTCTGAGCCAAGCGTGCACTTCTGTTTGTTCCCCGAAGCGTCCGCGGACTTGGTGGACGTGCGCGTGGAAGCTTCAGTGCAACGCATGCAATCGGTGATCGAAACCGGCCGGCAGATTCGCGAGCGGAACAACAAGCCGTTAAAGACGCCGCTGAAAAAGCTGATCGTGGCGCATGATGATGGAGACTTTTTAAGTGATCTTCAGGGTGAGTTGAGGGACTACGTCGTCGAGGAGCTGAACTGCCGCGAACTTGAGGTGTGCGACGACCCTTTGAAGTACGCCACCATAAAAGCGGAACCAAACTTCGCGGTGCTCGGCAAGCGTCTGGGGAAAGCCATGGGGCTGGTGGGCAAGGCCGTGAAGGCGATGAGCGTGGATGACATTCTCGCGTTCCAGAAATCAGGCGAATTCAAAGTCGAAGGGTGTGACCAAGCTCTTGGGTTGGAGGACATTCTTGTGAAGCGAGAGTTCTCACTCCCGGACGGGTTCACCGCGGAGACCATGGACGCGGCGACTGGCGAGGGCGAAGTTTTGGTGGTGATGGAACTCGAGGTGGACCAGAGTTTGCTGGATTCCGGGAGCGCGCGCGAGTTCGTCAACAGGTTACAAAAAATGAGGAAAAGCAGTGGGCTTCAAGCCTCTGATACAGTGGCTGTGTACTTTGAGCCCGCTGCTGGCAACGACGCAGACGCAACGGAAGGGATGCTACGCATGCTGCAAAGCGAAGCCGCATACCTCACGGAAAGCCTCGGGTGCGCCCCGCTGCCGATTTCCGCAAAGCCGGCGGATGCGACGGTCGTGGCGTCAGGAGAGTGCCAGCTCAGCACGGGCGCGGAGTTCGTCGCTACGCTGGCGGCGATGAAGATCTAGGAGGGTTTAATATGACATACGTTGTGCTACACACTAGGTTGAGAGAACATTTTCCGTAGCGGTCTTCGTCTCTTCACGCTTTCGCAAACATCTTTCAGCCAGTGCCTGCTTGCCAGTCTGTCCGCCAGAATATAACAAGCGTATCAAAAGTATCTTCCTCTGTCTCTCGCGTCACAGTGCAGACTGCGCGATGAGCGCTTCTTCGCGTGCGTTTCCCGTCGGGGACGGTGTCGCACGCGTAGCACCGATCCGCAAATCGCGACGCGTACCCCCCACCAGTCGCGCAGGTCTCTCGTCGCGCGGATTCCGCGGCTCAGGCACTGTGCTTCTCCCCAGAGTCCCATCCAATGGCGCCAAACAGTTCGCGATGGCGGGCTGGGTGGATAACCGAGCGGAGGTAACGGTCCCCGTTTCCCTACCCGTGGTGTGGGAACTGTGGCAGGACAAGAGCCGGATACCGAACTGGATGCCGTGGATCGACAGCGTGGTACCTGATGAGAACGACCCAATGTGTTCGCGCTGGATCTTGCGCACCAATCAGTTCGGGCAGGATTTCGAGTTTTCCTGGGTGGCGCGGGATTTGCCCCCGGTACAGCGTGAGAAAATCCAGTGGGAGTCCACAGAGGGGCTGAACAACAAAGGCAAGGTGACGTTCAAAGGGGTTGGGGAGAACGGAAAAAGCACGAACGTGGCGATTAACATCTCGTACGAAGTCCCCGAACTGCTCGTGCCGTTTGGCGCCGCGGTGTCGCCGCTCGTCGAGAATATTCTGAAAGCGGATTTAATCAGATTTTCCGAGTTCGCGGGGAAGGTGGTGCAAGCCCTGGGGAAGCGGAGGAAAGCGGCGAAATAAATGGCAAGGAATGTGAATTTCAGTATAACAGACCGTATGGACAAATAGTCAACAGACCCGATAGAAAGTTCGATGTACTAATAATGAAAGCAAGATGTGATGACATCTTGATATTATCCCTCAACATGATTTGATTGCACTCTTTTTCACGATTCACAATTCTAAAAATTTCCCAATTCCAGGTCGTCGCCCCCCATCTCGCCGGCGACGAACATATCGTTTAAACCAAACTCTTTTGCTTCGTCTGAGAACCAGTAATCAGGGTCGCAGGACGAGGGGAGTATCCTCATCGGGCCGGGGGTTTGATTTTGGTTTTGGCCGTTTTGAGTTTCTGTTTTTGCGCCGGCGTCCGCGGGTTCGTCCCATTCACTTTTTATTTCTTTTTTTGAGGGTAATTCATTTACTCCGCTTTGCACACCTTCGCCCCCCCGATCACCACCCTCCATCGGCCGCTCCTCCAGGTCGTCGTTCAGGGATACCAAAAAAACCTCAACAGGCCCGCTCGCCGATTTCAAAAAGATCTGGTACCGCTTTTCGTCGCTATCCGTGTTTCCCTCATTGGGATCCGGGACTTCTAAAGTCGTCCCATGCGGCGCTCGCACCGCGACCAACGTTTCATTCGCGAAACAAGGAATGTCTTTAATGTCATCCTCCGCGATGTACAAGTTTCCTTTGTGCGCGGAGTCTTCTAACAACAGCTGCATGCTCTTCCTCATGTTGAGAATGTGCTGGTCTAAATTGCGCTCCTCTTCGTGCATCACGCGCAGATCCTCCTATTTAGTTTTTAAGGGATTGATTGAATTGAATGAATGAGAGTGAAAGGGAAAAAAGGTCAATGTTTGCGTGAAAATGCATTAAACCTAGGCATCATTGATACCGTGACCTCTCGGAGAAGAAAGAAAAGAGATGGTCTGCCTAGTATCCCTCCACTTACCCTCAGCCCCCCGATATCCGAGTCGCCGCCGCCGCCCGACGTGCTCGCGGAACTCAGCGCTTTCCACTGGATGTTGTTCTTTGACTTTTTCTCGATCAGCCCGATGCCCTCCAGCACGTTGGTGATGTCGTATATCCGGCGTTTCTGTACCTGTAACGACTCCGCGGCTCGGTTCAAATCAATAGTACCTTCATCAGCCTGCTCGATCAACGTCACGAACTTCTTCGTCAACAGGCTTAACGAGCTATAGTGTGAAGAGAGGGGAGAAAACGAAAGGTCAGAGGACTGAGATTGGATTTGGCGGGAGTGTTGTGTTCGACAATGGCCAGTGCGTATTTAGTCACGTACCTATCGTAGCGACACGACGTGCCGCCAGGGGTTTGCATTGGACCCGCCACGAGCGCGCGGAAACGGTGTCACACAGTGACCGTTGCGCTCGAGGCAGTGGCGGCGTGGGCACGCGCGCGCGTCTCGAGATATTTGTCGTGGTTGCTGTCGAAAAAATAACCACTGAAGATTCGCTGCTGCCGACATCGACTAGAAATCGAAATCTTATGCATTATATATAGTCTTGAAAAGATGTTTATTCGAGCGTCACAGACGCGAACGCAGACAGAAAGAAGTGATTGAGGCGCCGACTTTCACTTTTCGCCTTTTTCTTTCAGTGCATCAATCAGAGGGGCGAGCGCGGCAGCATTCACCGGCGTCGGGATTATGATGTGGCGCAATCTACTGCGAAACTCCCTACCGTCCATGGACATCGTGACGACGACCCACGGTTACGGATCGCGGAGTTACCGCAGGTACTGGACCGGACCGGCGAGGTTGCTTGATGGACGGCTGCACGCTACGCGATGGAAAGTAGAAATCGCT